>Ga0065711_1000597_pt1 | contig 60756 bp, 45 predicted proteins | sample Hoacrofraction12_FD_59098 | JGI IMG/M metagenome (GOLD analysis project Ga0065711, IMG submission 59098) | Hoatzin crop microbial communities from Cojedes, Venezuela - Epithelial fraction 12 v2 (version 2) | ecosystem: Host-associated > Birds > Digestive system > Esophagus > Crop | place...
CAAAAAAAAAAAAAAAAAAAAGTTTTTGCATCTTGCGAGCCCCTAAGGAGTCGCCATAAAAGGGGATGAAAGATTTATCCCTGCAGAAGCAGAACGGCAGCTCAGTGGGTATTAAATAACTACAATAGAAGTAGACAGGATTTGTTTTGATGAATAGTAAGTAGAACAAATGAAAAATTCAGTTTCCAGCGAGAACTATGCACTGACTGGAGTTCTATTTAAATGGAGAAATGGAGAAAAATGGAAGAGTGAGAAGCTTCTTGATATTTTCTTGATATTTTGTTTCAATAGTTTCAGAATAAATTGTTTCAGTGCATTATTTAGAGAGGATGTTTTTATGCTAGAATTCACCTGAACTGAGAAATACTGAAACAACACATCATATATTATCCTGAACTAAAGTGTGATTTTTTAATTTTATTAATTTAGCTACTGGACCATTGAAAAAATAATCCTTTCAGGTAAGGCCAAGCAACATGGACATTGATAAGAGGTCTGATAATGTGATTGCCGTTCACTCATGTCTCTGCCTGGCATGTGAAATATTTCAGGAAATTAAAGCCTCCATAATAGCCTAAGTGGAAGAAGCTTCCCTGCACTCACCTCCTCTAATGTTTATTCTTCATTTTCTCTCTGCTTGTCCTTGTCTCCCTTTTCATCTTGTGTGGGATTTTTTATAAAACATATTTTATTCCCAGGACAGAAAGCACAGGACTTTAACGATCAGCAGGTGAGAGATGACATCCAGGAGAAAATGCAGTGCTGCGCTACAGCAGGTACTCTGGGATGCCTGGGATTAGGTTAGATGTGGTTTTCCTGGCTAGTGAAATGCATCTGTCCAGAAAGTAAGTGCATCTCCCTTGGGCTTCAGTGTAGCCTCTACCTTTATTTCCAGATTGGAAGAACTCAAGAGGCAAAACCAAGAGGAGCCCACTTGCATTTTTCTGTCCCAGTTACGCACCTTTGCCCATTGAACTTCCCAAATATTTCCATGACAACAGATTATGGACTGACACTTTTTTCCTCCATTGGCAGTGAATTTATAAACCCAGGATTTATGAACTATCATTGTGAAGAGATGCATCAGGATCAGGCAGACATGCCATGCATTTCTGAAATAACTCACGCCTGGCTGTCAGGAGGGTTGGGGTGCTTTGTGAAACACCGTGCTTAGCATTCACACCGCCGTTGCGTCACTAAATATCACCCACTCGTGCCGGAGCCCTGGTAAGTGCGAGGAGATACAGTGCACCGTAAATCACTCACTGTATCCTTGCTTTTATGCTTTTGTGGTTTTATTGCTTTACTTTAGCCGCTAGCTGTTGTAACCAAATCAATTAGAAGTTTACTTATGGCGTATCATCCTCGGGCAGGGAACGTGTGGGCGCTCCCCTCCACCCCCGGTGCTGCCAGACGAGGCTGGCTGTGGGGATCGACTGTGAGGACCACCTCCAGGCCCCACCCTGGCACTGGGGCTGACAGCATCCTCACCTGTGCCTCTCCCACCACGGTGCTGGGCTGGCATGTGGGGTCCCCGGGGCCACCCCAGGCCCCAGCTATGTCCCGGAGCCCCTTTCTACCTCCTGCCACCAAGAGCAGGTAGGAGGCAAAGCACAGCAAGCAAAAAAGGAGCAGCAGCTGGGTATCAGCCCCAGAGACCCCCGGTGAGCAGCACCCCGGCCCCAGTAGCGAAGCCCCATCATGGCACAGGGGAGCCCCAGGACATGGGGAGCCCGGGGATGGAGGGACTAGCGCACCATTAGCCTGGCGCTTCTTCGCAAGTCACATTGGTCCCAGCTCGGTGACACAGAGAAACACTGCAAAGCGCAAAGGGAGGGTACAGCAAACGGCAGGAGGAGAAGTGCCTCCTCTAAAAGCCCTGGTTTGATTTGTAGTTCAGCAAGTTCACAAGAATGATTGCTCGAAGCAGAAGGAAAGGTTAACGTGCGAACGCTTCACCCCTGAAAACCCGGGTACCGCTCCTGATTATGTCACAAGTAAAAAATTAGATTTTTTCCAATATGGAGAAAAATTAATAAGACCTTTAATGAGTCCATAAAAACATCAGGATAGCTTTAGTCACTTTCTTTTTAGTAACTATTAGTCTTGTACATTTTCTTAATGGAAGTACAGAGCAAGAAAAGTGCTTCCCTATGAAGAAAAACGAGGAAATGGCTGCTAAAAGTGGAATAGTCAAGGGTGTGGAAATGTTGCTGGCTCCTCCATTCGTGTGAAGAAATGGGAGGGAGAGTCAGGGCAGAGTGAACTGCTGAGCGAAGGAGACTTGAACAGCGAGGGCACAGCTGAGACACATACAGGACCCTTTGGGAGGATTACTGGGTGTTTTTGTATTACAGTTTTTCCTTTGAAAAACGGCGAGACCTAACTAACATAGGGAAAAATCATTTTTGTAGGATTTTCTCTTCCTGGCCAACAAATAATTATTAGCTTCTCTAGGTTTATTTCTGGATGGTTACATTTATGTTAGCAAAGCAGTTTCTTTCTTCAGAATGAATTGAGAGAAGGAGGTAAGAATCTTACTGCTAAAATCAAAGTGGTTTCTTTATACCGTAACAGCCTTAAGGCCAGAAATATCACAGTAAGCTAGATCCTTCAAACTGCTGTCTGCATCCTTTTTTTTACCTCCTCCCTCTTATATTAACTATTACTTTTACTTTGAACAATGCTGACTAATAAGTTGGGATGCAATTCCTAGTGGCAGTACATGACTCGGCTGTGCTGCTGGCCACCCTCTGCCTCCTCCTGACCTTGCTGTCACCTGCAAACCTGACGAGCGGCAAGTGTCAGCGACAGACCCACGGCACAGGCGCCCTCCACTTCCCAGGGCGTTTTCCCAGCCCAAAGCCTCCGGGTGGCCCAGTCAAACACGGGGAGCGGCTCAGCGCCCAGGGAGCACAGCACCTTCCTGAGGAGCCATGCTGTGGCCACGCTCTCCACGGTCATGGCTGGAGGGCTGAGCATGGGAGACAAGGAGGGATCCGGGACTCTTAGGAAAGAAAGCAAGAAGAACAGAGGAGGAAGAAGCAGACAGGGCCTCCCAGGCAGGACAGAATCAGGCAGAGGGGTCAGTGGTCCCTGCTGCCCCCCGAGACCAACCGCCCCTGCTCTCTGGGCACCCCCAGTTCAGCCACCCCCAGCCATGGGTCCCAGTGCCCACTGGTTCAGCCCACCAGAGGGGCAGGAGTGGGGCCAGCTGGGGCTCCAGGAACTCGTTCCATGAAAGAAGTGACTATGCCCAGAGCAAAAAGAGGGGGATGAGGTGAAATAGCTCTCCTGAGCACGTGGGCTCTTTCTGGGGTCCGTCACAGCAGGCATGCCCACGTGTGCTGGCATGCCCTGTGGTGTCCGGCACTAATGGTGGCAGACGGCTTGCCAGCTCTGTGGGCAGGGGCCAGCAGCACAACTGCAGAATCATAGAACGGTTTGGGTTGGAAGGGACCTTAAAGATCAGCTAGTTCCAACCCACCTGCCATGGGCAGGGACACCTTCCACTAGACCAGATTGCTCAAAGCCCCGTCCAACCTGGCCTTGAACACTTCCAGGGACGGGGAATCCACAGCTTCGAAGGGCAAGTTGTTCCAGTGCCTCACCACCCTCACAGTAAAGAATTCCTTTCTTGTATCTAATCTAAATTTACCCTCTATCCATCTAAAGCCATTACTCCTTGTCCTAGCACTATCTGCCCTTGCAAAAAGTCCCTCTCCAGCTTTCTTATAAGACCCCTTCAGCTACTGGAAGGCTGTGATAAGGTCTCCCCGCAGCCTTCTCTTCTCTGGGCTGAACAGCCCCAACTCTCTCAGCCTTTCCTCACAGCAGAGGTGCTCCAGCCCTCTGATCGTTATTGTGGCCCTCCTCTGGACCTGCTCCAACAGCTCCATGTCTTTCCTATGCTGAGGGCTCAAGAGCTGGACACAGGACTCCAGGTGGGCTCTCACCAGAGCAGAGCAGAGGGGCAGAATCACCTCCCTCAACCTGCTGGCCACGCTGCTGGGGATGCAGCCCAGGATATGGTTGGCCTTCTGGGCTGCGAGCGCATATTGCTGGGTCATACTGAGCTTCTCATCAACCAGCACCTCCAAGTCCTTCTCCTCAGGGCTGCTCTCAATCCATTCTCTGCCTAGAGAGACACTGTATTTGTGTTTAGTATTGCCCCGACCTGTGTGCAGGACCTTGTATTTGGCCTTGCTGAGTTTCACGCGGTTCACGCAGGCCCACCTCTCAAGCCTGTCCAGGTCCCTCTGGATGGCATCCCTTCCCTCCAGCATGTCAACCGTACCACACAGCTTGGTGTTGTCGGCAACCATGCTGAGGGTGCACTCAGTCCCACTGTCCATGTCGCTCACAAAGATGTTAAACAGCACTGGTCCCAATATCGAACCCTGAGGAACGCCACTCGTCACTGGTCTCCACAGCAAAGGCGAGGGCAAAAGGCTCCACAAAGCAGCAGCAAGGGCACCTGAGGTGCCCACAGAGCTCTTACCCCATGTGCCCATTACCTAAACAAAGCTCCAGCTTCACTGGCAAGGCTGACCAGCCTCCTCCTACAAAATTTTCACTGTTTCCATCCATTACAGGACTAACTGAAGCAGCAGGAGCCCCAGCGCAGACATTAGCCCTGCACAACACCTCAACAGAGCCTACAGTGCTACATGTGGCCCAGGCTACACATGCAAGCTGAGTTCCCGTATCAAACCTTACTTTCTCCACATGTCCTGGAATAAGGGATATGACACCCCTGCATGCACTTATGAGGTACCCCCTTCCTCACACCCATCCCTGGGAATTACCAGCATGGGCTGTCTAACAGAGCAGGGTACAACAGTCCGCTGTTGCTTTAGCCCATGGCTTACACCTCCAGAACTTGCTGACCACATCCTGTCCAGTCCAAACGAAGTGGGTGGAAGCGTGACCAGGGAAGTCCACCCGCAAACACCCAGCTGCACCAGCACTTTGCAGGGGTCCTGCCTTTACAGAGACGGCAAAGCCTGGTACTGCCAGCAGCACCCAGCTCGAATGTGCCACTTGATATGCACTGAAGCCACCCTTTCTTCTTCACGTTTGCCTTGCAGAGGTCATGTTATCCCGTAAGGCCCTACCACGCTCAGGATCCCAGATGTCAGAGCCTGCCTGCCCACACAGCATACTTCACCCCCTCCAAGACAGGCAGCCCACCGCCACCTTCCCATGCCACCGGCACTCGGGCCTTGCAAGGCGCAGCACCTGCAAATCTTTTAGACTTTGGTCCCAGGTCCTTGCACTCCTGCAGAGAGGTGAGATAAGCCCAGCACGCCGCAAACAATTACAGGGAGATGGAGGAGAGACAAGCACCGCTCGGCTCTGTGGCAGTCAGCAAGCAGATGGCTCTCTCAGCTTGCTCCGAAACTGAGCTCCGAGGCACGTAGGAAGGCCAAAACTCATTCTCTTTCCCGGGGGTTGGGCTTTTAAAACCTGCATTTTATGCACCACTGTAGTATAAACCTTAGACTTGCTCACTTTCCCGCTTCCAGGCCAAGACCTCCGAGTCGAGCCGAGGCAGCCCCCTGCATCCCCCGGGTCCGCAGAGCCCGGCTAACACGTCCCATCTGCTGCAGTGAATCAGCAAAATCCATCAGTGTTTCCCGTCAGGAATTTGGCACCTGCTCACAGAGTGAGTCGACAGCCGAACCTGTTATTCCCCGCTGCAAGAACAATAAACTTGTGCTTTCACAATGCTTTTCAGTGGAAAGTTTCCCAAAGCATTTCACAAACAGCACAAAGCATAGAAAAAGGGGCTGTTCCTGCCAAAACCTGAAGTGCAGCCGTTCTGTTCTGGAAAACAGCAACTGCTAAATAATGAAGAGAAACAACACAAAGCTTTTTAGGAAGCAAAAACAAACGGCTGCAGGGGTGTGGAAAGACATCCTGGAAACTTAACTAGAATTAATCTGAAAAAAAAGCTGTGGATATGTAACTGTCTTGGTTTTAATTTTCTTTTCAAAAGGATTCCTTTTGTTATTTGTGTGCCAGTCATAACCAGACTCCCACTTCTTTGGAAGATAATCAGCAAAGCAATTTCTGCCTTCATGAAAAAGCAAAAATGCTGAAGAGCATTTAGATCACTTCGATGTCCTCAAGTCAGCAGAGCAGCAGGGTCTGATGAACGCTGCTCAAGGTACAGAAGGGAATTGCCGGGGCAATCTCAGAAGTGATAGCAATTATCTTTGAGTGCTCACACGGGCACAGGGAAATTTCAGACATACAGCTGGGATTCAAGTCCAGGTCAAGGTCTCTGATGGTAGGTCTTCATGTCAGAGCTGGGTGCCTAAATTCCTGTTTTCATCAGTGGAGACCCAGCCAATGGAGGGTAGGGAGAAATGTGCCTCACCGCACAACAGAAACCAATGTGTAGCTCACCTGAATTCCTCTCTAGATTATACACTAGCATCTAAGCTTGGATGCCTTGTACCATTTGGGACTCCCTGGGGTGTCCAGAGTGTTCATATGGGGCTGACACATGAGAAACAGCCAAGGGTGCCTTTCTGGAGTGGCAGCTGGAGGCCAGGGCTGGACCCCAGGCATCTCAAAGGTCATGAGAGCTGTGTTTAGCAAACTTCCTCCTACCCTGGATCCCCCATGTCTGCAACGGGAGTGCAGAAACCTCATGCGCAAATAGACACCAAGGCGTGTGCACCTACAGCTCGCTGCCTTCAGCTAAAACTGTGTTCTGTTGTTCAGTGCTGTTAAAGCTAGAAACAGAAGGAGCTCAGAGGACTTTAACGGCTCCATGTCCAAGTGGAGGCCAGTGATGAGTTGCTTTCCTCGGGTCAGTACTGGGACTGGCACTGTTTAACATCTTTGTCGGTGACATGGACAGTGGGACTGAGTGCACCCTCAGCAAGGTCGCTGACAACACCAAGCTGTGTGGTGTGGTTGACATGCTGGAGGGAAGGGATGACATCCAGAGGGACGCGGACAGGCTTGAGAGGTGGGCCTGTGCAAACCTCATGAAGTTCAACAAGGCCAAATACAAGGTCCTGTACATGGGTCGGGACAAGCCAAAACACAAATACAGTGTCTCTCTAGGCAGAGAATGGATTGAGAGCAGCCCTGAGGAGGAGGACTTGGAGGTGCTGGTTGATGAGAAGCTCAACATGACCCCACAAAGTGCGCTCGCAGCCCAGAAGGCCAACCGTATTCTGGGCTGCATCCCCAGCAGCGTGGCCAGCAGGTTGAGGGAGGTGATTCTGCCCCTCTGCTCTGCTCTGGTGAGACCCCACCTGGAGTCCTGTGTCCAGCTCTTGAGCCCTCAGCATAGGAAAGACATGGAGCTGTTGGAGCAGGACGAGAGGAGGGCCACAATAATGATCAGAGGGCTGGAGCACCTCTGCTGTGAGGAAAGGCTGAGAGAGTTGGGGCTGTTCAGCCCAGAGAAGAGAAGGCTGCGGGGAGACCTTATCACAGCCTTCCAGTAGCTGAAGGGGTCTTAGAAGAAAGCTGGAGAGGGACTTTTTACAAGGGCAGGTAGTGCTAGGACAAGGAGTAATGGCTTTAGGCCGAAAGAGGGTAGATTTAGACTACATATAACAAACGAATTCTTTACTGTGAGGGTGGTGAGGCACTGGAACAGGTTGCTCAGCAAAGCTGTAGATTCCCCGCCCCCGGAAATGTTCAAGGCCAGGTTGCACGGGGCTTTGAGCAACCTGGTCTAATGGAAGGTGTCCCTCCCTGCCCATGGCAGGTGGGTTGGAACTAGCTGATCTTTAAGGTCCCTTCCAACCCAAACCATTCTATGATTCTATGATTTCAATGAAAGACCCTACTAGCAAGAAAGGGCAAGAAATATCTGAACTTCAAATGCACATCTGTGCTTGCTGGCTGGAGCTCCAAGCAGGTAGTCACAATGGTCTGACACTTAGGCACATGATGCTTAGGGAATAGATTCATCGATGAGACATAATGGAACAGCAGTTACTGAAAATACTTCTTGGTTTGCAAGTGGTGCCTTCAAGTCCAGTAGAAAGTATTCAATCATTCTGTCATTATATATTTTCCAGCGAATTTAATGTCAATAATATCTCATTGCACCTTGTAGGTGTTTTAGATTTTATTCTTTTTTTTTTTAGCAAATCTGCTGGTCCTGGATCTGTAACAATCCAGGAACAAGTCATGTGAGAACACATACTGAATGCATTTTTGAATTTCCTAGAGATTATCAGATTATGGTTATCAAATCACAAGTTATGATATAATTACTTTTCATTATCTGAGCTGTGGAGTTCTTGAACCTGAGTAACCCACTACTTCACAAACTAAACAAAAATAAATTGTTAAAAAATTGTATTCTCTGCAACCTTTTCTATAAACCCTTCTTGAAAAATGCCCTGTACACCCCCAAGGCTAAGAAAGAAATGAGTTTTCCTGTTCAAGAAAAAACAACATATCTTTCTGAAATAAAATTCTGCGTTCCATTCTGAGTAGGAGATTTACCCTGAAATGCAGTGGGTTTCCGCACTTCTGTGTAAATTTTTCTTGTTTCAACAAGACCTCGCCTTAATACTGCAGTAGATAAAGTACCTGGGAAAAGCTCTTTGATAACCGACAAAATGTCAAAGTACGTTTCTGCAAAACAAAGATATTTAAAACGAAATGTGTGTTCCATCTTTCATTTCAAATTCTTTATTAACATGTCCAAATATTTAAATTAATCCCAGGGAAGAAGGGGAACACAGATTAGATGCCAAGTTAATTGACTGGCTTAAAACAAAGACTACACTGAAAAAAATCTCTGTCACATGCTGCTTTGTATGTCTGCATAACTTGTGTAAATAATTGCAGATGCAACTAATTAGCCTGAAGTATTACCAACCAATAGCAACAGTGGAACAGCAAGCATCCTCAGAGATACTGGTTTGAGATGACACCTCTTTTGGAAACTGCTTGATTTTGATTTTGTAGAACCATACAAACGTAGGCTTGGTTCAAACCTCAGGAGGTCAGCTAATTTTAATCCATCCTCCTGTCCTCAGGCAGAAGTGAACATCCGTTACTGAGAGATGTGTGGCTGTGTAGCCCTAAAACACTCCACAATCAGTCTCAGTAGCCCATGCCAATTCTTAACAAGCATTACGTTTAACATAAATCTCTCACGTTGCAATTTAAGCTGATAATTTCTTGTCTTGCCTTCGGTCATGATGAAGAAATGAGCAACATGCTACTTGAAGCAAGTTTATACACATTTTAAGACGCTCTTGAGATCCCTGTCTTCCCTTCAATATTCTCTTTCATGAAACAAACAACTCAATCCCTCCCTTCCTCATTCTCTCTCTCCCTCCCTCCCTCCTTCCTTCTATCTCTCATTCCCTCTCTCCCTCCTTGCCTCCCATCCATCCATCCATCCATCCATCCATCCACCCATCCACCCACCCACCCATGCTGTATTTCCTAGATGTCTCACAATTTTCATTTTCTGTCCTTTGTGTTCTCTGTAATGTATCTGTATCTTTCTTTACCTGAAGCTCCCATACCTGGAGACAGATTTAAAATAAGTTTGCTAGGCAGATATGTATTTGCTTTTCAAGGGCACAATTTAGCCCATGTATGAGGGCAGGTACTCCCACATTTAGGGCTCCTGGCTATTTTGGATGGGAGACTCTCTGCTGTTTGCCTTCAGAGGCAGATGGTCTGATCCAGCGTGCACACCTAACTCCACACCAACAGAATGGTCAGGGCTGAGCAAGGCACAGCGTAGTCACTCATCTCCGCTCTCTGAGGCATATATGTGTGCAGGCTGGAGGAAACAATTTATTCTTTGTGTTCAGTGCATGTCTGGCTGCCCACTCTGTAGCTCTGACGCATTTTTCTTTAGGATCCTTTGCTCCCCATTCCCCTTGCAGAAAGAGTCTGGTACCTGGTTTGTGGCTGAAGGATGCCATCAGGTGCCTGCTGGTAAGTAGCTAGATGGATGAGGTGCTTTGTGATACTACAGATCTCTGCAAAACACAGACAGTTGCTTGAAAGTCTTGTCAGACCAACTTCAAATGCTTGAAGAAATTAGTGCAGGAAATAGAAAAGTTTGATAAACTTAACCAGGATAGATGGGAATACAATGACCCCTTGGCAATGAATCACACAAGCACATGTGGGGAAAAGCAAAGTCCTCGGCAAGATCAATCGTGTGTATTTTGTACCTACCATCATTTCTTATTGTTTACAATGTTTTGACTCAGGTGGATTTTTGTCAGAGGCGGGTTTAAAAAATGATTCCTGAGGAGAGCCTGCTGGGTTACCTAGGCCAGTTCCTGCTGAGTTAGGAAACCTTGGACCTTACAAGAATATCAAAGGTTGGGTGTATGCGGATGTGAGATGAGAGCTACAGTGAACACCAGAAGGAGGGTTTACATCATTTAGGAAGCACAGAAGTGACAAAATGAGTCTTTAGCACAAGCGTCTAAGGAAAAGTGTAATTCCTCTATCACCTTCTCAAGGTCAGCATAATCCCCAGAGTATTCATCTCAACCCATTTGATTTCAAATCAACCTTTCTTCATTTTGGATTTTAAAATCCACTCTTTAGGAAGAAGACATTCACCGCGTACTCAAAAACAGAGGCAAGCTCTGAAGTATAGTTTTGTGTCACAGTCTTGTAGGACTCAAATCTGTCTCCTATTAAAGTCAAGGGAGCAGTAAATTTAACGAAAATTGAATCCTGATCATACAAAATACGGATTGTGAAGTGAGGGCTGCTCCGTGTTGCCGAGCGGTTTGGCTTTAGCAGGCTTAAAGGCAGGCTTAAGGGCAGTCTTCGCTCGCATTGCCGCGGTGAGGCATTAGATGGAAACGCCACAGGCTTGCTGCAATAGCAGGGCAGGGAATTAGCTTACCCAGCCCATTAGATAGGAGATGTCTGTTTCAAATGAGCTTTCCCATCACCTGCCTTTTTCCACTCCCCTGAAACAGATAGCCGTTTAAGCATAAAAAATAACGTAAGTGAGAGAGAAACATTACGATTTAACCACTGGAGGCACTTATCTTCCCATATGGTGTAAAGTGCCTTGACAGTCACTTACACTAGACACCCACTAAAATCAGGCGACGTGAATGCTGTCCTTTGTGCCTCCTTTTGCATTTCCAGTTAAAAACCTGATGGCACTCCACAGCCTGGTAAATTTTAATGGATCCTTTCCACTGACTCTAGAGGCTCGAGACAGACCGACCCATCGCACTGAGATGGCACATGACACCTCGGGCTGGAGCCCCCCAGACAGCTGGTTGCTGCAGAAGTGGCCGGTGGGGTTTAAGATCCTACCCCCTGAGTGCTAGAGGGGACTGCCCTCTCCAGAGAGCCCGCAGGTGTGAAAGCGTGGGTAATGCCAGGGATAAGGGAGCCCAAAGTTCAGAGCCTTGCTTCACTTGATTCAAACAAGAGGTTTGAAACAAAGGACGCATCTATGCTGTGCCACGGAACGCGGGGCAGAGAGCCCCAACCCAACAGGATCTGCCTCGCTGCCAGGACGGGCGGGTTTTACAGCTGTGTCAATAGAAAACTGCACGCAAAGTGCTGGCCCCGCTGGGCAGCGGGGCTTGCCAAGAGAGGCACATCAAACGGCCTTGTCTTTGAGAGGAAGGTGTAGATATCCAGCTCACATAATTCTGTGTGACAATTCCAAACACAGTCACATCCGCTGTCTCTGCAGATACTCTGGATTAGCCAGTTTAGGTTGGCTTTGGTACAGTCTGTAGCTCACTCCATCGTATCAGCTAGAAATGACCTTAGTCTGGCGGGCCATAGACCCTCTGCGGTTTGGGCAGAAGTTCCATCCCAGAAGTGGCAGAATTCACCTCCAGACCTTTTGTTTCAGCAAAGCAGCACTTTCTAACAAGAAGATCTATGTTGGAAAATTACCATCTGGATTTCCTTGGAGATGCTCGAAAACGGCACTGATCTTTTAATACAAACACCATTTTAGCTGCTGCCTTTTTTATTTGGGGGATAGAGGTTTGGATTTTTATAGATTTTAGAGGTTACCACCCATGTTGAGATTACAGTCAGGACCGGTGCTCTGTCCCTCAATATCTCCCTTCACCTTGTTGTTTCAGAGGGAAGTAGGAGCTGGCTGCAGACCCAGGTCTGATCTTTCCAACCGCCCCTTGGCATCGCCCATGGGGTAGGCGTTGGGGGGAAAAGGCAGCAGCAGTTTTTGCTTCAGTGAGCAGGGGCCTCATGACGGGCTTGGGCAGAGGACATGCCAAGGGACTTGTTTGAACAAGAGCTCCTCAGAGGGGATGACGGTCATACAGCCACCCTTATGGAAACACCCAACAAGTCTGCTTTTTCCTTTCAGCTGTAACCTGACTGTTAACGTTGTTGCCTGCTACTGAACTGTATCTTTTTTTGTCTTGCAGATGCCCGGAAATGTAAAGTTGCTCCTTAAACTGCTCCCGAATGAATAGGTTGGTAAGTGGTTACTTCCTTAGCACTTTACATTCCTCGGAAACCAATTATTTTTATTTCAGAAGCTGCGAATCCTAGAAAACCTGTTCCTAGCTGAGAAATGTAGCTGAAAGCATCAGTACTCTAAATTAGGCGCATGATCTAATTAACCAGTTTTACAAAAACATGAGTTCCAAATTGAAGCAAGGTGGAAGCTTTCATTGCCTTGACTGCTTTACAGCATGAATGTTTCCTTTTTAACATTCCTTCTCAATAAATATTCCTTTTAATGAATTCCAGTGATGTCTTGTGCATTGCTATAATTTTATCAGACTACACTGTGACATTTTTGTTTTTCTCCTTGAGAGGCTTACATGGATGTTCGAGGCATTTGATCTTCAGGAAGGGTGATTTGGGAGGCCATCTGATCTAATGGGCTGGGCACTAGATTGGGACTACAAAGTCCCAGGTGCTAATCTCCATTCTGTGACCTTGGGCAAATCATTTCATCTTCCTGCATTTCTCTCCTACCTTTTATCTTTCTTTAACACTCTTAATTAAGCTGGAGTGCTACAGATAATACAGATAATAACCAATTCTTCCCTTTCATGAATTAGACATGCTCCTCTTAAAATGCCACAGAGGTTGGACTGTGGTGAATGTGTGCAATTACTTTTAGTAAAGACAGTGGTTGTGGCACACAACCTCCCTGGATTCATATGAGCATCTGGATTAATTATATCCTGTCTTCGGTAATCCTCCGGAGAATGAAAATAATGAAGGGTAAATACCTTTTATTAATACAATTATGGAGTGTAATGTGAAAAAAGCTGAATGCATCATACATTTCAGTAACTACTTAATGGAACAGGAGGACACAGCTAGAACAAATGCCCTGTCCTCAGCTACAGCTCACCGCTGGGTTTCAGCTGATGGGCCTTCTCACGGGGAGGCAGAGGTGCCAAGCTTCCCACACCACCAGCAACACATCACCAGACCCCGCAGGCTTTGATGCAGAGACATGACTGGGTAGCAATTGTGGGCCTTGTGATACCGAGGGTGTGCAGCGAGGAGCTCAAACTGCGCGCCAAGAGAGGTTGTCCCTTGCCTGCCGTGATGCTTCAGATGGGGGGAGGACTGGGGTCTGTGGGCATCCCAGAGGACCGTGAAGTCTCCATGAGCAGCCACGGCAGGCTGTTTATTTCAGAGGGATAGAGGCAACTGCCAAGATGCTGAGCCACGATTCAGTGCTGAGGATGTGCCTGTGAAAGTCACTCAGCCATGATTAGGAAAGCAAAACTTTGAGCAGAAAATAATATCCCAGTAAAGCACTATTTGTGCTTAAAGTAAACAGTGACATTTTTGTATTGCAAAAATATCAGTGGGAGAAATCTAACCTGTGAAAGCCATCTGGATGCACACAGTGAAAAATGGATCATGACAGTCTGAGTGCAAGACGATGTGATGAAAGGTATATTTTGTGTTCAAACAGATAAGGTAGATGAAATGTAAAAAATCCAGAGCCCTCTTAGTGCAGCGCCAGCATGTTTAGTTTAAGATCACAGCAGCTGGGCATCCACATGCTCCGAGCCCCCCAACAATGTGAATGCATTCTCCTCGCAGAGCCACATCACCAATGGTCAGGGTGGTCTTTCCTTAACGCCAGCTCTCAGACAGGCACCATAAAACGCACTTGAGAAGAACCGTAGCAACACCTTAAGGAGCCACTTATGTAGCAAATTATTATCCAGGAAAGTACTTAAAAAATGAGGCAACATCTGTAGAAGAGACTGTGGGGCAGAGAGACAGTTCTGCCCCCTGTCTTGAGCGCGGCACTGCTCTGCTCTTTCATTCACTGCATACGATTCGCTGCATAGAGTTCACTAGGTATGGGTACAGTTTACAGTGTTTTAGGGAATGGTTAGAATTTCACCCTCAGAGGAATCTTTAGGACATAATAAGTTTGTCAGATTACAAAATGGGCTCTGTCTGCTTCTCATCCTTCTGGTAGAAAGAGAGAAAAATGAATGTTTTTTGCAAATTGGAGGGGGTGTGTTTTCTCCTCAGCTCGTGCTAGAACTTACAGCTCTGCAAGGTGGGAAGTACACACCCAGTATCAAAAAAGCCATTTGAACAAGAGGGTTGGGCTAGAGAAGCTCCAGAGGTGCTGTCGAACCTCAACTATCCCGTGATCCTCTGAAGAATTGCAGTCTTGATGCCGAATAGGTCCTTCAGCTTTGCTAACCAAAAGCCACTACTCCTACATCAGTGAAGCACATCAGATCCCTAGTCCGGTCGTGCCTGGGCGAAAATACGGTGCATCTCTACCACAGAACCTGTTGTGCTGCTCTTGGCTTATTTTTTGGCTTCCTACAATCTGAGCAGCAATTAAGGGAAAAGGAATCAGCTTCAAGCCAGAATTCACTTAAATACTTTATAAGGGAATCAAACAGACCTTCAAAGTCACGCTGACATGCCTAGCTCCAGCCACTGCAATGCATACCAATATTTTACCCCCTGAGTACTGTATGTAGCAATGGGACTGCTGCCTTTTATTTTTTTAAGAAGTACATGTCCTCCCATCTCTGCATTGATAGAAACTCTCCATGCCCATGTAATTTTTTATTTTCCACTCAATTAAGTAAAATATAGTCCCCAGTGAAATATTCAGAGTGTGTGGACTGATAACTCCTTACGGAGGCAATCACAGACTTCTGAAGATGGGGGAGGAGAGGTGTCTCCCCCCATCCTTCACCCCCCCACTGCAGCAGACAGGTCTGCCAAGTGCTAGTCCTCAACTGTCTGCTTCCCAGCCGATGTCTAGGCACCCAGCACCTTCCAGTTATCCCTCCTGGTTTCTGAGCCCTCCAATGCGAAATTTCCAGGTATCTCACTCTCAAAATGCCTAAGGTCTACATGACCCCCAGGGGCAAGCCATTTCCCTGCCGGCAGGGTAATGCATGTTCACACGCTATCATTTTCTGCCTTAGCCTATGCTGCTATCCTCGTCAAACATACACACACACACACACGCACATGAAACTTTTAAAAGCAAAGTCAAGAATGAGTCCTGCATTCACATCAAAGAATCTAAAATACCCCAGGTTTAAAAAGCTATCAGAATTACCATTAAACTGAACTGAATATGTGTCAAAGAATAGCTAAAGTACCCAAATAATCCTAATGCTTATCCTGCTGAGAAGCCAGCCATCTGCCATCTCCGATTTTGTGGGCAGACTGATGAAAATACGCGCCACAAAACACTAGGTCTGTTTTTGTTTACATATATACACACACACACATATATATATGTGTGTGTCTAGTCTACAGTACTAAATGTAGTGCTTTGTTGTCATGCCAACCTTTGTATTTTTCATGTAAGTAAGTAGTATAATTTTATGATCTGGGCCCATGAGATCAGTATATTGGTGAGCAGAGATGGCGATAAGTCTAATGGCACCGGGTGATTCCCAGGAACAGGCCAGGTGCTTGGCAGCCTGGAGAAGCAGAGGAGGAGGAGTAGGAAAAAGCAGTACCTGACTCCTGAGTGACGGGTGAGGCTTCAAGACACTGGCTGGCCTCATGAAGAATAAATGCCATGGGTCCATGCTCCCTCGTAATGTTTCTGAATTCTCCGACAACCTCCACCTTTTCGCTCAGACCCACAGGAGCACAGCAAACCGCCCTTACAGCTTCAGTGAAGCCATGTCTCAAACGTTTGTCAGAGTCAAGGTGGCAGTGGCAGAGAGAAAAGATCCAGAAAGACAGACAGAGGAGGTAAAGAAAAGGAATCTGCAGGGTAAGGATTAGGCAACGGCATATCAGGTTCAAACCGTTGTCCTCCACATGGGTGAGGTGACCTGCCTGAAGACATCAGCACCCGTGCCCGAGAGCCATGCCTGAGGCCAAGCACACCTCGCATCTTCATTGCTAACCTCCACGAAGACTTTTCGGCCCCGTCCTCTGGTGAGGAAGCTCTGCTGTACCAGTGATGCAGAGCGTAAGAGGGCTGTGCCCAGAGGGCCAGGTCCTTGGATCCTTGTGCTGTAAAGGCCTTCTACCAGTATGCAGCAGGTCTGACACCAGATACACCTCATCGCCTGTGCAACCTCATGTAGCTGATGTGAAAGCACACAGAGAAACTTCATACCAAAGGCACAAGAAGAGTGGACTCGCTGCACATCCCGGGGAAGGCTGCTCTGTGCATTGCAGCAGTGCCTTGGGGCCTCTGCCGCTTGTAAGAGAGCCCTGCGCAGGCAGGCACCTGACGACTGCATGGACAGGCGCTGGACTTCCCAGACACCGTTTCTTACCCAGGCTTGCCTTGCTGAAGAAAGAGTAAAGCCTCTCTCCGCTTTCCTAGCTCGCCACCGACTGAGCTGTGCTCACCCCACATCCAAACCCAGCTCCTAGAGAGGCTGAAGCCTTCACTAACATTTCTGTTCGTCCACTTATGCCATTAAAGCCCCTGTGAGCTCAGATTGCTCACCGGGGCTTCCTTCTGTGACTCCAGACTCACAAACGTTTTGTCTGCCAGGAACCACAAACAGGCTTTTCTGATGACACGCGCTCCGTGGGAAGGGCTAGGGTAGGGCAGCAGAGGGGGCCTGCCCTGAGGCTGGTCCATAGCCTACTGTTCCCGGGAGGCTGCACCCACCCTGTTAGGAGCAGGGGATCAGTGCTCGCAGTGCTGCCTGAGTGCCACGTGCCATTCACGGGGAAGTTCACAGTCCACAGTGGACAAATGCACTGAACCTTGGTCATGCTGCAGCCTGCAGCCCCCAGCCCACATCTATGTCTCTCTGCAGCATCACCGTGGGACTCTCGGGCAGATGCGCCCACAGCTTAGCTCCAGGGACTGGTCAGCAGCGACGTACAACACCCTCATGCAGTTCTTGTAGGGGCAAGCATCACCTCACAACGGGGAAGATGGGAGGTACCGACGAACCATGTAGGACACCCGTGTCACAGCCCTCACTGAATGTTCCCTTCCGACTACCAGTTTCTGTGACGTCCCAGACAGGGCTGAAACTGCTACCAGCAGGTGCAAGCCCTGCCACAAACTGACAGGAGCAAATTTTCTCAACCCCAATCCACTTGGCCATCTGGGTTAGCTAATTCAGTGAAAAAGGGTTACTTGGGATGTGGTTAAGATGAGTCACAGGCTCTTGCTGGATTTTATTGCACTGCTCAGCCCCTGATGCGACAAACTTCCACACAGCCCCTCAGAGGTTGCCTCTGGCAGATGACACCCTTGCTTGGCCTCTTGGTGAATGGGAGGCTCCTGAGACTGTCAGAAATGCCATCATCATTGAAAATTTTGGTAAGTGGCACCTTCAGGCAAGTGCAACTGAACAGCAACGATTGTCTTCCATACTCAGACCCCTTCTGGTTCTTAAAAACTACACAGGATACTCAAACAACAGGGCCTGAAACATGACCCACGGCCAGAGCACCTGCGCTGAACTCTGATACTTTGGAGTCACTGGGAAGTAGTGAGTAACACCACAGCAAGTAAGGTAGCTGATTAAGATAAAACCCTCTTCTCCAAAACAACTGTGAACTCCAGGCTGATGCTGTTCCGGATACACAAAGCCAGTCAAGCGTCATCTGTCCTCAGCAAAAAATGAAACCCATTCCCTCTTCTGCTATATGCATTGCCATATACCTGCCAAGAATTTTCCATAACCAAACTAGTCAACAAAATCCATGCCAGCTTCAAAGTCACTTCAAAGCTACCCTTGTAACTTGTGTTCAGTCTGTTTGTCACTGGGTTGTCCCCTTTTGCATGGCAAGCTGCTCCTAGATGTGGCAGTGCACTCAAGATAGGTCTGGTGAGACAGGAATAGCCTCTGTCAGTAGGAACAAAGAAATATGAGATGTCGAGCCTCTTGTTTGCCCTCCCGGATTTCAGTCCACTCTGCATCATATTGCTTTTACTGAGCAGAACTGCGACCACCTGAGGCCAATATTGGTAGCCCCCATGGACGAAAAGAGCCAGAAAGAGCCACCTAAGTATGCGGCCAAATGCAGATGCAGACACCTATCATCGGTAAATCATTTCTGCCCAGACCCTGGGGACCTGAAGACACCCAACACAGCAAATGTGGAAGTCGGTCTCTTGCTCAGTGAAATTCATGTCTGCTGGAAAAGCAGGCCTCAGCAGTCAGCATAAATCGCAGCGGCCTGCATCAGCTCACACCAGGGAATAAGACCAAAGCATCTTGGCGTAAATCTTCCCTGAGATACGCTCCATTGCTTTTCGCTTGCCAACAAGGACGAGGGCATAGCCGTTTTGTTATCTGTCATTATCTGTTTTCGTGTTCTCACAAGCAAATGGGTAATACTCCCCCAGCAGGTAGCACTCTCCGAGGCTGGCCCCCCGGGAGTAGATGAGTGCATTCATTGCGGGAGCCTTTGCATTGAAACTGAACCCAGCTGATCCCTGTGGCCCTGGGCTGTAAAGACAGGCTAACGAACACAAAAGGGGTCAGTGAAGTTATGCCAAACATACGCTGTGCAATTGATTTCCAGATTTGGGTTGCTATCTGTATTACCAAAGAACAAAGGAGAAGAAAGACTTAAAATATGATGCAAGATACAAATGTTTCTCAATGGGATGTTTTTAAAAGTTCTCTGTAAGGAATCATCTGCTCTGTAAGCCTTGACTATTACTCCATTTTCAGAATTTATAGCACAAATAATAACCACATTTTCTTTCTTTTAGAAGTATCCATGAAGGTCCTCAAATAGTTTCCTATCAGTCTGAGGAATGAACATCTTAGAGATGGCTGTCCCAGCCAAGGCCCCAAGAGATAAGAGGATAATAGCAGTATGCATTAGTCCTAGGCATTCCCAAAAGCCACGATCCTCCTGCCAGTTACTTCCCAGTGCAGGGTTAGTTCCTTGGTAGCTGGCAAAGTTGGCTCCAGCAACTCGCACAGCATTTCCTGTCATCCCTTTCCCACTTTCTCAAGAAAACTGGGATGGAACAAAATAGCTTTTGAGGCCAGAGTGAATTGCCATCCCCAGATGCTTTATATTCAACATGCCATCTGTGTTTTGTTTTCTTGTTAAGAGGGTTTTGTAACAGTTTTTATTATCTACAGTAACTAGAAACAACAGCAGGAAATCGTGTAGTGCAAAGCAAGTATGGTGAGTGATTTGGTTTCACAATCACCAGCCATCAACCCTCCACTTGAAACCTCTCCATTGCAAGCCTTTTCCACCCTCGCCTGCATGTGTATGTGTGAGAGAGAGAGGGTGCAAGCAGGGGGCAAAAGCACGCATTTGGCAGAAAGGCAGGAGAAGGGTGAAAAGACCTCCAAAAAATCTAAGACATAGCAGGCTTTAATGCTGTTACAAACAGATATCATTTGCTCACAGCATGCAAATTAGTTGGCTCATTGCTCATTTTTCTGAGGGGAACGCAAACTTTTCTGCGTCTTTGGTCAGCCCAAGAGATTATCTGACTGTCCAATTTACTCGATCCTGTGCTCTCAGCAATTTGATTAACAGCTTCATTGATTAATAGTGATTAGTTTAACCAACGGAGTTCATCTCAGAACGAATGTGTGGTCAGTAATTTAAATGACTTGTAAAAAAAACATCTTGATTGCTGTCTTGCAACCTATTTCCCATTAAATCTTTCTTTTAATTGTAACCTACTGCTTTCTGTACAAACCCACCATCTTACACAAACTCATTTCAGTATTTCTACTCCTCTGTATATACTAAGTAGAGGAAAAATGAGAAAGCAACATGGATTATGATATCCTAGCATACTATTATTGTAAAATTGCACTCGCTGCATACCAGGGAATAGGAAATTTCATTTTCAATGGCTCCCTGGGGGGCTGAGATAAACCACAAAAGTCACAACTTGTCATAATTAAACACTCATGCCCATACACACAAAGGAAATTATGCACATTTATCTAGGTCATTGAAACATTCATATGGCAATACTATACATGAATGTCCATTAATATCTGGTAGGAATTTAGTGAAAGTGTTCTCCCAGAAGAGATGCAAGGCTGTCTTGGATGAAGGTGCCATGATAGCATGGAGGAAAGAGGCAGGGAGGGATGGGAAGGGTTCATGTATTTCCAGCAGGAATGCAAAAGTGCTTCAATGGATATACCCACCATTCCTTCTCTGCCAAGTAAAGCATAAATATGTTAATTGGATAAGTTTTTTATATCATTATTCTATATGGTAATATAGAGCAACAGTAGTGGGAATGCCTTAAAAACTGATAAACAGGAAGTGTTGTGCTGTTTGGAAGACAGCTTGGTTCTTCTAATGAAATTTGGTTTATTGGAAATTGGTAGCTCTGAAAATCTCTCCCACATGTTCTCTCAGATTCATATTTTGAATATCTACTTGCTGTGGGAATATGTGTGTGGGCTGACAAATAAGAAAATATTTTCCTATGGACACCACTGTAGTCATCCATATTCTCTTTATACTTATCATCTCCTTCATGGTAAACTGTAGTAATCTCGCCTGCCCTCTGGTACTTTCCAAAAGTCAAAAATATATTTTTCCCTATTAAAAAAGCAGCAAGGATTGTTAGAAACAGCCTTGATGAGTCTGGCACTAGGATCTCCCAGGGAATTAATGGCCAGGTGTCGCTAATGGCTCTCAGCTCTGCGTCAACACTCGAAGTCACTCCTAATCCCCAGGACAGGCTCTGCTCCTTATTGCTTAATTAGAACACAAACAGCTCTATGAAAATAACACTGATGGTCTGACTCAAACCCACAAAAGAAGATAAAATGCAGGAGTTAAGGGTTAAAAAAAAAAATAATCCCAGAAGGACTAACACATAGCCATCTGTGTAAGTAGGTTTTGGTTTACAGCAAGCACGGTTAATAGAAATGGCTGAAAATATATTTTTTCAGAATCTGACCTGTAGATGTTTTGCAGCTAAAAGACCTGCATTCAGTTGCTTTTATTCCTAGATTATGTTTTATGCTATTTGGACCACTGCCAAGTATGTGACAACCCTCGTGTGGGAAAGTGGCATGAATTTTAAGAATGAATGAGTAGTTCTCCAAGTGTTTGTGCCAGAAGCACCTCATTCACTAGTGGTGTTTGTTTTTTTCTTATATAAGATGTTTAAAAAAAAAAAACAACCTCAGCTTACCATATGACCCATGAAATTTGTGCAACACAAAGAGTCATCGGGTTGAAGAACCCACAATTTTGATCTTCTGTCAAAATATTGGGTAAAACTCTCAGCCAATAAACATGTTCACAGGAAATCGTCATGACCCATTTTTTAACCCCAAAGGAAGGGAGTTTGTGACAGCATTAGAAGCGATTCCACTTTCTTTTGCTTTCAAAATGCTTTTCAAGCTCTGACATGTACAATAGTTTGGTGTTTGAAGAAGTGTCCCATCCCCAGCTCCAGAGGTAGAAAGGTCTGCCTAAAGAAGGGGGCTCCTAGAAAGCCAGATCAAATTAGCCATGTGAGCTTATTTTTCTAGATTCAAACTTTATTGTCGGAATGATCCTAGGGTCATGTTTGTGAATATCCATAATTTTTTCTGTATGGATAAAGCAATCCAAATTGAGCCCAGCGCTCTGTTTAAAATGCAGGGCTTGCAATGTATGTCTGACTGTAGGAGAAATTTCCAGACCTGTACTTGTAAGATCCATGTCTGGATGTGGAGTCAAACACATGATTTTGCTTAGGACACTTTGTTCCAGCTGCCAAGGAAAGAATTTTTATTCTTTAGCTATTTGTGAATCTGGATATACACCAGATATAGTCCCACTGTAAGTAGGAACATGACCTTTAGACTTTTATAGAAAACCAATGCTAAAACACAAGTCAAATGATTGTTTCACAATGCATTAAAACAATCTTTCTCTCCCAAATTAGCAGATAACTCTATACTAAGTCACATTTCCTTCAAGATGATGCTAGTGAAAATAAAGTATTATTTTACAGGTTTTCATTGGTGGTTGTCACTTGGAAAAAAAAATAGAGACGTACCCATCAATGTTTTGAATGCATTTGGAAGATGTGCCATACCTATTAGCGGTGCTATTATCCCTGTCGGCAGGGCTGCTGTGCTTCTGCTAAGCTGCCTCGGAAGGCTCACACGCATACAGTGCATCCTGTTTCCTCTTAAAAAAAAAAAAATCACTTAAACTGACTTCAGCTAATCCCTCTGGCCACACAGAGTGGGCTCAGTCAGGCTGGGGAGCAGAGCCAATTTATAATGTGAGCTACCCTATCTCTCACAAGATAGAAACTCAGCTTCACATTTGGCAAGTGAGAGAGGGGGAGAGAAAGTCGTAAGGTTTTCATAGCTATCCTGGTAACAAAACCTGTATGAGCTCCATATCGGCAATGACAGTAATAACACAGAGCATCTACTGAGCAGCACTAGTTACTCTGTGTCTGTGTGTGTAGCAAACTTCAAACACAAGTTTTATGAATTCATACGCATTAAAGACAACTGACTGTATACATGCAAATTCATAACTTTTAAGATTTGTTGATTCACTTCTTTCAGCTAGTTCTAGCTTTCCCTTTTTTAGCCTGAGATGATACACATTTTATCTATGGTAAAGTACACCACAGTCTTGCACTATAAATTCTTTCCCTAGGATTTCACTACGGTAGAAGGGTTTCTTTTAACGAGATATCTATCCAAATGTGGCTGTGTGCCTTTATGAGTTGAGTGTTCAATTAATTGGAAACTCTTAATAGCCACATAGGACCTGAAGGTTTTGTCCAGCTTAGACTGTTTGGCTACATTTCCCACGCTGGCAAATAATTACTCTTTTGCACAAGCGGTACCCTGTGAGAGAAATTTCCCCAAGTGAGGGAAAAAAAATTGGCGTCCTCATTTTATGCACTATATTGTCACCATTTGCTAAGCATGATGAACTGTTGGGTGTTGCAGTACATCTTGCAGAATATCTCCACTGCAAAATGAAGTTATGAATGTAGCATGGCTGGACATATCTATGCCTCATTGAATCTACTTAGCCCGGTTAACAAGAGGAGTGAACCCAGCAACCCAATTGCCCTCCTGAGACTTGTCAGCAAGGCCTTAAGCCTGTTCCACTGCATCTTTGATGCTCTTGTACATCTTTATAAGCACACCTTCATTTTGCTATGGAGACAAACCCCTAGAAAGGGAGAGAAGGCACGATTTGTTTCTCTCCTAAGAGGTTAGGTTGGGAAATATCACCTCCTTCTTCTTTGCCTTTCTTTGAAATTGATACATGTATGGATTGGATTCCCCGGAACCAACGTAACAGAAAGAAGTCTTCAGGAAGGAAGGCATCAAAATAGGTAAGTAGCAAGCGCATGGTAGCTTCCCTCAGGAAAGCTCTACCACATCCTAAGGGTCATGGACAATTGTGCAGGTGTGACACCCAGGCAGATGAGTTGGGATGTGACAGGAGGGTGGAGGCCACAGACAGGCAACATAGCTCAGAAATACAACACATGGGAAAGGGCAGGGCTGTGCAGCACTCCAAATGCGAGTATAAGGCAACTCCAGCTGAGAGGAGTCAAAAGAGGATGGAGAGGGATGAGGCCACAAGCAAGAGGGACAAGCTTCACCGCAGCAGGCTTCCCAGACTGGAAGGTGCAGTGCCTGAGCTGGAGGGCAGTCATTGCTGGGACTGGGATGGCCCAGGGATGACCTGCAGCTCTCGAGCACAGATCTGTAGGCTGCTGAAGAAGGGACTCCCATCCCCCTGGGTGTGTTTTCCAATAGCGGTCCCTGAGAGTTAACATGCAGTTATAACATGTACATTTATATGCTTCAATACATCATCAGTTGTTTAAGTTATATCTGCATAAAATGAGTGTTCAAAATGCTGAGCGGCTGTGTAACCAAGAGTTGAGCAGACCTAAACACTTCATGAAATACCAACAAAATAGCTGTAAATCTGAAGCTTAAAATGCCCTGCTCAATACGAGCAGAATATTTAATCTTACTTTTTCTTCAGGACACACATCATTAACTGCTAATCAACTCAAGCTTCAGAAATCCCTAAGCAGTCTTCTCAGTTTTCAAAAATGCAGTCAAGAAACAAAGCACTTTTTATCCCACCCTTGGCAACAGTAACAGGTCCCAGAGGTGTCCAGGTGCAGACGACATCACCGTGCTGCACACCGAACCACGCTGCGCTGGATATACTTTGCCTGTGTTTTATAGGGCTTGCACGAAACCCTCCTGGTTGACCAGCGTAACTGCTCCGTGGCACACGGCATTACAGGCCTGGGAAGCCAAGCCAAGAAGCCGTCGGAGCTCGCCTGCTCCCACGAAGCCTGGGCAGGCAGATGCCGGCTCGGTGCGGGCAGCGTGCCGCGCAGCTTCTCCGGCTGGCTGGGAGGCGGAGGAGGGCTTGCTTTGCCGAGCCGAGCGAGCTGTGCTGCGGCTTCAGGCGCACAGCAGATCCCTGTTGCTGGAAGTTTTTATTTCCCTGTTGGAATCCGACCCGGGAATGGTTGCCCTTTGTGCGCAGGGGCTGAGCTCACGCACACCCACTCCAGCGCCCTTATTTGTAAGAGAGGGGGTTGCTATTTAATTAGCCCGTCGGGATGTGCTCTGCGTTTCCACAGAGTGAGAGAATGCTGCTTTGTTAAAAAGTATGCTTGCAGGTGCTAACAGGAGTAATTGGTGGATTCCCCCCCCAGCATAACGTTTCTACTGGTGAATTTCTGCCCTGGATTCTGCCGCCTCTCACATCCCTGAATAAGTGTACGGTAAGTGCCCCTGCAGCCTTGATTCTGCAAGCTCTTGCTACAGATTCTTTCCCCCATCGCTCTGATTTGTTGGGGATATTTATACAGCATGAACACAGTCCAGAAGGCAGGCTGGCTTTGTCTGAGTTCATGTTGTGTGCCAGAGACCTTGGCCACTTCCTTCCTCCTCATCTTCCTCCTCCTGCCTTTTCTCCCCCTCCTTTTCATTCCACAGGGGAATGAAACTGTTATTGCAAGAGGCTGCTGATAAAGGCACAGGCTCGGAAGTCAAAATATGGCAGAGTGTACTCCACCAGGCGCAAGGAGCTCCAAACTGTCTGTGTGGGAGATAGATAGGCACAGGACTAGCTATGCAAGAGGGGCACTCATGCTGGACTCCCCCAGCTCCAGAATCAAGCCTGGAGGAATTGCCTTCCCACCAGCTCTGTGTTAATAAACCCTGCCTAGTGGGCTCAGCTGCTGAGGTAGCATGTGGGTCTGAGCTGGGAAACCTGTGCTTTACAACATGGATGGACAGGATCAGGTCTCCATGACCTCAAACATCTCCGTACCAGGATAAAACTCACAGTAGATGTGCCTCCCTGTCCTCTGCCTGTCCTTCTGCTCTTGGTCTCCCGTGTCCAGGGTCCCACCTGATGTATCCTCTCTCCAGATCCAGCAAACTAGCAGGAACCCCATGATGTCCTGGGCACCTTGTGGTGGGTTCAAACGAAGGAGCCAAGCTGTTGAGCCAGACATCTCTGCACTGAGTGCTTCCCTAGTAATGGCTGCTGTGTTGCTCAGTGCGGAGGGCAGAGCAGGTTTTCAGCTAAAATGGACCCCAAAAATTAATGACCTGGATGATTAGTACCAGGCACTTGAACTGAACCCTCATCTGAAGCAGGAGCTAGTGGAAGGCTCTGGAGGGCTGTGCTAGTTGTGCTGAAGAAAGCTGCCTGGTGTGTAGCTTATTTCTGTGTAGGTCCATGCCTCCTAGCTGCAGGCTAGAGGACATTACCATAGCTGGCTTTTACTTTTCCATTCTAGAGGGACCTTTTAATGAGGAGGTTTTGCCTCACAGACGTCCCCTCCTCTGAGTCAGTCTGGTGCAAAGAGAAATAAGGATATGGCCCAGAGGGACTAATCGTATAAATAAGATCTTAGGATCTGACTCAAGTAATAAATGAAAGACTAGCAACTTCGTATAACGAAACCCCAGCTGCACGAGCTCTCAGCTTCAGCCTAGTGCCTCTGCCAGTTTCCAGCTGGCTATCAGAAATCATTTCCACTTCAGTGAGACCAGCGTTAAAACCTCCCCTTAATCCTTTTCCAAACCGTGCCCACACATCCTAGCGGTATTTATTTTTACTACAATTCGAGCAGAAAAGGTGGCCTGACGTCACTCTGGGAAAAACACAGCGTTCATTTGAAGGCTTCAGCCTGATGCCCGCCCTCCTTCCTCCCCTGTAAGGACCGGGGCCCCGCCGCAGCCCCGGCCTCACGGCCCCAGCCCGCTCGGGCACGCTATGCAAGGGCGGCGAGCCCAAAAGCAAGAACAAAAGTAAAAGCAGAATGAAAAAGGAAAAAAAAAAAAAAAAAGAAAAAGCAGTTTATTTCACAGGTTTCCCCACCCGTTTCGCTGAGGCTGGCGAGACGCGGGTATGGTTGGGCCTGCTCACCTTCTGAGTGTGTCGCAGCTCATTCATCAGGGGAAGATGGTGGGAGGCCAGGGGCTGGGTTTTGCTGAGCTGTGCTGGCTCACGTTCACCGGGCTGGCCCGCGCTTTCCGGAGAGGGGGAACAAAATTCTCCACCACCCCTGCTCTGTGAGCCCCGATCAGTGACATTTCAGCTCTCCAGCCAAGCGCGGCTCGCTGGCAAGGAGGATGGCGCAGGCTGGGCACACAGGCACCCTGCCGTGGCTCCGCACCCGGGGCAAGTGCCACTGGAAACAGCTTTCCGTAGGAATTTCTGGGTGACAGCACCTGCAGGACAGCTGCCCCAGAGGCGGCTGTGTTTTGATGTGCGGAGGAACCATAACTCTGTAGGGATGTGGGGAGAGAAGCCTTGAGGACACCCTTTGGGGTGGGCGGCAGGGCAGCTCCCATGGCCACCGAAGGCAGCTGCCGCTGCACCAGGGCCCACGGGGCAGCGTGGGCACGAGGGGCGGGGGACGCTGGCACCGCTGCTACTCCTGTCATTATTAATACTAATTTCAGAGACCGAGGCTGTCCAGAGGGGAGCATGGCTGCGTGTGGGGTGCCTGCGGCTTGTCTGGGCACGCAGCTCGCTGCAAGCCTGGCTCGTTTCAGTCACTGGGAACTGAGGCACCTGAAATCTTCAGTCGCTTTTGAGAAGTTTGGCCTTCAGGCACAGTGACAAATCAGCATCACTGCATCCTCAAGTGCCAGTCCTTTCCTTCCCTAAAATCTAGGTCACAAACAGTAGATTTTTCCAGCTTGTTTTAGTTGGTCCACATTTGTCTTTTTCTTTCTTTTGTTCTTTTTCTTTTTCTTTTTTCTTTTTGTTTTTATTCTTCCCTCCCTCCCTCCTTCCTTCCTTCCTTCCTTTCCTCCTTTTTTCCTTCTTTATTTTCTTCTTTCCTTCTTTCTTTTCCTCCCTTTCTCCCTTCCTCTCTATTACTTTTTCCCTTTTTGACAAAGTGAGCAGGGCTCCCTTCAGGTGCTGTGCAGAACTAGAGACCTATTTGCAATCTAGAAGTGCGATACACTGGCAAAGTTGCATGTGGAGAAGAATAAACCACGAACACTCCTATCATTGCTGATTGTCTTTCAATGGCTACAAAAAAATCCTCCAGATTTCTATCTGGTTTATTAAAAAGCAGATAGATACTGCTTTTTAATAAACCAACAACCCTCTCCTGAAACAACCTGAATATAATTCAGCCTCTTACTTCTGACAAGCTATCACTGCTGTGGCTAGGAACCCAAACGTTTGCTGCTCGTGAGCGCGCGGGGACGGCAGCGCAGGGGCAATGGCTGCAGGCCGTGCCATCTGCAGGGTTTTCCATGCGGCCACTCAGGTTGGCCTAACTTTGCGGCAGAGCTGCCAGCAAGGTCTGCAGCCAGCTGCAGCACAGCCCAGTCCCAAAGCTGTGCTGCAGCTCGCCTTTGAGCACTGCGATGACCTCCCCCAAAGTCTGTTGAAGGATTGACGGCATATTAGGAACGGTGTTGTTTCTGCTGAGAGGAGCAACCGGTTGTTTCCCAGCACTCAGAACAGGTTCTCCTTCGCCACCCTCATTACCCATAACACCATTAGCTACAAAGCACTGTCTCTCTGATAATCAGTTTTTGTTTATTACTACAAAATGATTCTTCTGTGCCACATGCCATCCTATATTCCTCTTCCAAAAACGTGCTAGGGACTCCATTCATGGCATTTGCTGTTTATTGGGATCACAGTAACCAGATAGCGCTTGAAATGTTCCTATTCACGCCGGCATATCACGTTAGAATTCAGAATAAACTTCCAAACAGACAAAGAAGCAACAACAGAGGGGAAACAATGCTCCTTTTGTGCTTTTATATTAACTTATTGACAACATGTAAATTCATCCAAAGTGAGCCGTCTTGAGGAGGCACTGACACCAAACCAAGGGCGCTAACACTAAACAGGAATTTCCCCTACGCTTATTTGCCTTTGACTGAGCCCTGCTAAAACATTTAAAGAGCCATAAGCAAAAGCAAATCCATTACCATCGTGGTGCTGTAAGAGTCAATATCTACTGAGCAATAATGAGCATAAAGACATTAAAGTGATTTGATGCTGGGAAGTTTAATGGGTCAGTACTTGAAAACTGTGACTCAAAGAAAAATCTTTAGCTCTGATGCTCAACAGCCAGCAAGGACATAGTGAAACCCAGGAACATTATTCCTTCTATGGAGGAGGGTGGGAGCCAGGCTGATTTACACCACAGCCCCCCCTTGAAAAACAAAGAAACAGATTAATTCCACTGCAACACTGTATGGACAGAGCTATTGTCTGCCATGTTTTTTGCTGGCAGATCTCCAGGAAGAAATTATTGTGGGGATCTTTGGTGCTATCTGGCATCTACACACGCTGGTGCATACGGAGAAAGCAAAAGGAGTGGAACCACTAAAGTGGGACCCAAAGCAGGACCAGTCCTGAATAAACCAGGTGGGAGACTGGGAGGAGGATTTGGATGGCAGACTTCAGTAGCATATGCACTCGGTTTTAAGACATATGCTCACAAGGAGACAGGCATACGCACACATCTGTGAAAAAGGCATACTGAAAGGACTTCAACTGCAAGCTAGTGAAGGTTAGGAGGATATGGTGCTCACCCACATGCGCCAGGCAAGAGTTTCCTGTGCTCTAGGCCCTGATGCGGTGGACACACACTTTGTGAGCATGTCTCATGCTCAGCGCGTACTTCTGCACGCTTGGCACGCACATTTAGTCACCATGCTTCCTTCGCAAACTTCTGCCCACCCAGAGGGATGTACTGTCTTCTGATGGACCAGTGAAGGAGCTGGTTAATCTTTGGGCTTCTCCCAACTCTTGCTGCACAGCTCACACCATTCATAGGCAAGAGTTGCCTTAAGCCCTGGTAGAGCTCCACTGCTCAGCCTGCAGTTGGCTGGCCACCTAGTAAGCTTTGGTTAGAGCAGAGCAACTTGACAGATGCTTAGCTGCTAACAGAGCCAGAGCAGCTGTTTCAGTAGCTAAGTAGGCATAGAGAAATTTGGATTATGTCTCGTTTCTTCCAAATGACTTGTCCACCACCTCCCTATTCCCTTCTTCCCAGAAACTACAGGGCTGATGATGAATGTTCAAAACCCTTCCAAGAAGTCCACAGCTCTGAAAGAAAATCATGTTGCTGAGCAGCATGAATGTAGTCAGAATGGAGATCAGAAGAGGGGCTCTGTTTTTTCACTCATTACCAAGAGAACAGTATGGGATTTGCAAGTGCATTTTCTGCCTGGGACAGTAAGCTGTGTAGGAGCCTTCACTACACACCAGAATGGCAGATTACTCCTTGTGAATGAGTTCTGGGGCTCGTCAGGCTCTGAAGATGAGATATTGTTATTTGTTCACACTTTCTATCATCATGCACACAAACAGAGGAGTGCCAGTACCTAGCTTAATCTTAAAAACTAGGTGTCTTAATCTAACCTAAGAGTCTAGGTTCCCTGCCTATACAGTGAACAGAAACAGGCACCTCGAGGGGCTGTGACCACCCTGCACTGTGGTGCAGACCTGGTCATGGAGGCTGGGGTGTTTTCCTGGTCTGCCTGAAATTAGCTCAGGGCCTGCCACTGAGACTGTAGTGTTCTTATTTTGAAATATTTTCTTTCTTCTTATATCTTGGTTTTGTGATAAATCAAATTATTTGGCTGTTATCTTAATCCTTCAACATTAAACAATTCATTTTAGCATTTGGTTTTTATGATCAATGGAAAGCTCTTAATCAGAGCTGCCAGCAGCGCTGCTTTTATTTAAGGCTCACGATGATTAATGAAAATGTATATGATCTCAGTTGTGCTAATTTTTGCTAGCTATGCCAAGTACTCCCAACAGCCAGGGAGGGTGAGCAGCTCAAGTGCGCTTCATGCATCACCAGTGGACCTGCTGACTGAGCCCCACAGGCAGGGCTCTATTCCCAGCTCCACAGCCACCCATCGCGTGACTTCAAACGCCCGCTGAGGACCACAGGCCGTAGGGCTCTAAGTGAACCCAGGATATGGCCCTGAGGGAACCCACATTGTTGAGGGCAACTCAAAACATGGAAGCCTAGCTGGCAACCAAAGGCCATGGTGAGTTTACACATCTGGTGAACAGAGTGGGAGTAAAAAGGAGTAATTTTTTTTTTAATTGGATTTATTCATATATTCCCATGGCAGCCAGTGAGAGACCAGAAATGTGGAACATCATGTGAGACAAAGCACATCATGTGAGTCCATTTCTGCCAACTTGTGTGGCAAGCAGCACTACTAGTATCAACAAGTAGAGCGTTCACTCGCTGCAACCCAAAATAGCAATGCCTAAGTAGCTCAGAATAACTTAATACCTCTTCACTGGATTCTTTCAAGTGGAAATTCCAATTTAGATTTCACCTGTTTCTTACTGTTTTTGGGACAGGCAGGATAAGTCAGTGAGGACACAACCAAGGACAGAGCACCTTGCCAGTTCATGGAGAAGGTGATGGTGAGGGCTGGTCCTGTGAATGAGCAACCCGAGGCAGATCAGACCACAAGTTCACATACATATCCTGCAGCAGAAATCAGCTCCTGATGAGTTTGATGAATTCTGTCAAAATCCTCGCTCGAAAGATGAAAAAATAGCCCTGTGCCCTAAGAAGCCACTGAACTTTGGGGGTAAAAAAGCACATTTACAGCTATGGTGTTTGTGTAGGTACCCTCAGGTCTTTTTAGGTGTTATCATGTTAAAGCTGAGCACTTCGCATGCCACCACATGGTGTTTTGTACTGCTGCTGCTCTGTTTCCAAGGAGGCAGACAGTGCCATCCATTGGTATGAGTCTATCATCTCTGTGGAATTCCAATCTCATTAAAAAATTTGAATTTAAAGACAAAGACACAACACCCATGAATGGAATGACATGCTGGTTTCCACTTAATAGTACTACTAAACTAAAAATCATACAAGAAATTGGGCAAAATCAAAAGCAAACAGTTTTAGAAATAAAAGACTGGGTAGTTACAAGGCATGAGCAGATGTCATGCAATCATTCAATGAAATTACCACCTAGGTCGATCTGAAAAACTGACAGGCCTTGGAGAAAAAAAGAGCATAAAACCAGGTCTGCAAAGTGAGAGAGAAGATGGGGGGTGTATAATAGACAATGCTGAGTGCCATTCGGGTATTTTTGTTGGTGTCAAATAAAACTCATTTATTTAGTTTATTCTGTTCACCAACTTCATAGAACAAGGAGAAAAAATTTCACTGGTAATTCCTAGGGAAGATTTCTTCTGGCATGAAAGGTGATGATCAAGCATGTGAGTGGAAGCGTAAGTGGTATCTGTGAAGACCAGCCGCTCTGAAAAAGAGAAATAGTCTAATGTGTATTAGGATAGGATGCCACAATGAAGTTGTTAAAGCAAAGAGACAGGAAAATTATTGTCTTTTTTTAGAACAGCTGGGCCACTGACTCATTGCGTGGCCATGGGCAAGTCCTGGGACTTCTTTGCATCTCAGTCACTCCAGCAGTTCATCTGGATCAAAGCAGAATGGATGGCAGTATGTTCCAATGTTCAATATGCTGCAGATGCCGCTGCTGAAAGAAGCATTCCTGGCTAAATAAGGCCACAATGCAAACAAAAAAGAAAACCAGGGATAGCTAAGGGCACCGGTGTGAAAAGTAGTGTTTGTATTATCTCTTGAAGCCTTTGCGCTGTTGCAGATCTTAATGGTTATACAAGTTTGTAGCTCAAAGTTCAAGGGATTGGATTAGATGAGATTTAACATCGCTTCTACCCTGTTTTTCAGATATTCTTTATAATAATTCCCATATATATATATATGTGTGCAAGCAGTATAAAACTCTGATTAGTTTACTATACTAATAATACAGTTATTAGTATAGTATAGTTAGTTTACCACTAATAATATAGAGTAATATAGCCCCAGAATGCTTTAATGTATACATAGCCAAACCTGCAAACATGCTGCTGCCTAGAACGGTCTTGAAGTGGTTAATCAAGAGATTAACCTTATTTTTTTGTACATGTATACATAGAACCTTATTAATTATTCCTGTCACAAAATAATTCTGCAAGCTGGAATCATTAAAATAGCACGTGTGACATAGTTTAGAGTAAATCCCTCTTCATGGAAGAATATCTGGTTAAAGTAAGAAATATTCTCTGTACTAAACTCAGGTGCACAGTAGACAGAAATATGGGTTAAAATCCTGTATAGCAACGTTGGCTTTGGGACCTAGTTCAGCACAGTGTTTAATTGTATGCAGGTACTTAGATCCTAATGCAGCAGAGCACTAATGCACAGATTTAATTGCCACAATGAATAAAGACCTAAATAGGAATGGGATTGCACATTTTTAGCATTCTTAGTAGTTCTTCATGTTCAGCAGATCTTTAATGCTCAGTGTTTTACTGAGCTGGATCTAGGCTAAATTTATTAACAGAAAGATTTTAAATTTCTTCAGGGAATTTCAAGCACCTTCCTGAGAAAGGTCAGAGTTTTTCTAGCTTTCGAACACAGCATAAGTCCTGGAGACCCTCTGGGCTACAGCTGGAAAGCAACTGTTCCACTGATTTTTGATGATGCTTTTGAGGCCAGCCTGCATTGCAGCACGCAGAATCACTGCCATCTGATCACCCCCTCAGAGACTTATCAGAACAAATTAAGTGTCCAGGGAGTGCGTACCAACATCACAAACTTGCAACTTCTTCTTCCAGGACCAACTTCCATGGACGACCTCAGTGAATGGTACTGGAGGACAGACTGCTCGCTTACCTGAGAAGATTAGCTTTAAGCAGCCTGAGAAACACAGTTTGCTAAGGCAGGGTGGAATAATTATCATTGTGCTGTACATGTTCAAGAGGAAAAATGTAAGCAATGCTGGTGTAGAAATCCATTGGGCACAAACATAATGGTTACTGTATGCAGTTCTGGTCAGTTTTTTCCAATGCGGAGGATTTGGAGAACGTAGAGAGAAGGATGAAGTGGGTGGTCAGAAGCACAGGACCTCTTATACACGAAGAAGGACTAAAGAGATGAAGAGCGTTCTGTTCCCCTACAACGGTAGCAGAGATGATGGAGGCGTTTTATGCCTGAGGGCTATATAACCGGAGATGGCATGGTGAAGTTGGGCAGGGAGCAGATTTTGTTCTCTTACCACAAGAGTTAGGAAGCACTCTATGAAATAAACAGGCAGCAGATTTGAAAACCAACACAGAGAAGCCGGTTTCATACTGTGCATAATTACAGCTGTGCAACTCACTGCCATAAATGGCTCAAACCAACTGAAAAAGGGATCAGAAAAGTTCCCAGGGGAGAGCCTACTGGTAGTCTATTCAACCGAATTGCAAACACAATCTCCGGCTTGGGAAGTCTTGCAATAGGTGGCTGGTGGACACTGAAAAGGTATGCCAGGGCAAGGGTGACACTGCTCTCTTCGCACACTTTTGCTAGGCGCCTGCTTCTGGCCGCTGTGGAAGATTAGGTCTTGAAGTAGCTAGACCTTTGGTCTGACATAGTATTTCAGGGAGCAGGTGGGAGTTACGTTCTTACGCACCTCTTAGGTGAAAAGGGATCCTGCCTCCACTCCCCCATTGCAGGATGCTGGGTATGCTGCCCCAAGATATGGCAAGACGTGGGGTTAAACCCCAGAATCACCTCTTGTTTAATAAAGCTGCTCCTAAACAAAGCATTGGTTACTCCGGAAACAATGTCTCCTCGCAGAATGAAAACACTATTGTATGCTCTGTGGCTTCATTGCCTCCACTTAAGATGGAGGAAAAAGGCAAGGCGTGCCAATTCATTGCCAGTTTGATGGAAAAAACCCTGAGTTTATGCAAACCAAGAGCAACCAATTTAGCATGTTGTAGTCACTAACTATAGTGACTTGGAGGAGGAAGCTGGTGTCACTGACAGAGGGTCCAAGTGTCAGCACATAGGGGACACAACAGGTCTTCTGCACACCTTTCCGCACACAGCCAGGTCTCAGAAGGACATTATCATTGTGGATGCTTTCTACTCTCCTCATTTTTCTCAGAAAAGCCGCCATCTGTCAGTGTTTTTTTCCTAGCCTCCAAAACACAGGGTTTTTGTGTGTATTGAGGAGCATTTTATTAAAGTTGCAGCAGCATTAGCAACGCAACTATTTGGGCTGGTGCAAGTGAGATAAATTTGAAATAGGAAAGCATACTGTGAAATCAGGAGCTAAACTCTTGCCCACGTAACAACATGCTAATTTTGGAAGGGAGAGATGTGGCTTCAAGCTTTAAGTGACACTAACACCTGATCTGAAGTCCCCATCCCAGCTTGGTTTCCTGCTCCTGCAGCTGGTTCATCACCCCTTTCCCTCATCGAAGAGATGGGTATTTTGTGCTCTGCTGAACTGCTAAAGGACAAGACACGACTCATCACGACTGAGCAGGTTTTGCCTCTTCTTCCCATTGCTCAGCTTTGCTCCAAAGGAGTGTTACACCAAGAGCTGTTGACATTAAATCTGAGCACGTTTTGCTGACTGCTGCAGAGCACATGGGTGGCTGAAGCAGGGTCATAACTGCAGATTTCAAGAACAAACTTTAGGGAAATTCTCCTTTGATCAAGAAAGGTGACTGCATACTCTGCATCCAATTCAAGCACATTGGAGGTGATTTACTCAGGCAGCACCGAGGGGCCACATCTTCAAGTGCATGGGACCCGTGGTCAGGACAAGACTTGTCTCAAGGATCTCAGCTCCCACAGAGGCACCCAAAGAAGAAATGCTCGCGCTTTCAGTGGTGCAGGCTTTCACAGGAACTGAGCAGGAGGGGAGCTGGCTCCCCTGGTGTTTTGCCCCCCAAAAGCCCAAGCCAAGGCCAGAGAAAACTCTCCTGTTTGTTCAAAGGCCTGGGATCAGGTCTGATGGATATGCCTAGAAGTGACCATATGCCTTGAATCTCTGGCCATGTCCGTGCACGCTGTACAAGTCAGAAACTTCTGTCACTGTGTAAACCATGCTTGCTGGTAGCAGAATGTGAAACAGGTGTCTCCAACGCATCCATTGCTGGCCCTGTTGCTGTCATTCTTCCTACCCCCACTGCTGGTGTCACCATCTTTTCCAAGACCAACGCATGTGTAGTCCTCCCTGTGCTGCCATGAGAAAAAGCCATTTTAATTCCCTGAATACTGAATGAATAGTTCAGGAGCTCACTGAAAAGCTAGCAGTTGTTCTTTGGCAATTACATTACATCACATTACATTACATTTGGCTTGGTAACAGAGCAAGAAACAAGAAAGAACAAGAAAGATGGTGAAGCATATTCTGATTAATTGCTCTGTCCCTGTCTGAGAGGGGAAGAAGAAAACCTTCCCATGCTGTGGGGTTTGTGCTCCTCGTGCTGTGACATTCCCATATGATGCCATTTACAATAAGGAAGAAGGGGCTTACCTTTGCTGGCGAGCCTGGTGGGAAAGCCATGTTTCAGGAAGAGTTACAGCAGGGATCCCGGCTTGAGGAACGCATGGTAAGGGTCTCCAGCTCAAGACACCATATTTAACAGCCTGCATTCTTTCCCAGCTTCGTCTTTCTTTTTAACAGGAGGTAGTTTCTGTCCAACTGACATTGCTGAAGAAAGGCTGAACAGATGAGACAATGCTGTAGTGGTCTTGTCCTCTGGGATAAAATACAGCTCAAAAGGATTAGAAACCAACAAACAAATGGGAAAGAGGAACTTTACTCCTCCGTTTCAAATAAGCAAACACCAGCAGTGCCATGGAAAAACAGCAATTTGAGGGTCAGTAGGAGAGAAAGAGGAAACCCTTCCTACTCACAGATCTGAGGGTGGTATGGAAATAGGTCAGAGCTTATTGGTATCCCTCCGTGGACATATGGCATGTATATTATTGAGCAGAAAGGCACTGAGGCGCTGGGGGGGCCAGCACAATCATGGGGCTTGGGGAGAGCTCGCTGTGAGCTAGCAAGTGGGAACGGGGAGGGAGCGCGCAGCAGCTCTGGCTCTAAATCTGTTTTCAGGGGACAGAGAATCTGTCTTCCCAAGTCAGGCACAAGCAGCGCAGCTCCCAGGAGGAGCAAAGGCAGAGCAAAGCTTGCTGCAGGCAGGATTTTGAAGCAGCCAGGCTGTGATTTTAACAGCGCTTTCTGCTCAGCTAGGCGAACCCACCTCTGTCACAGCCCTGGATGGCAACACTTACCAGCACAGCACACGAAGGGGAAGGTCGCTGAAACGGCTGCTGCACTGCACAGTGGTGTCGGTACCGGAGGCACTGCTGCTGACTTGCCATGTGGCCATGAGTAAGCCCCACAGCTTCCCTGGGCCCTCAAGACCTTCCCAACTGAGCTGAGCGTGCCCCCTGCCACCACCAGATGTTGTGACTTAGTGGGTTATCATGATAAGGTCTTCAGGCAGAAAGCCCAATTTGCTGCCATTGGGCTTTGGGTCCCAAAGGCAAGGCATTCAAATCCTGGACGAGATGGTATCTGCCTTCTGCAGGACAGATTTTATAGAGATGCAGTAGGGGACATTCCCTATGTGACCCACCACCATGGGGAGCTTTTGCTTGTTTGGGTTTCATAAGGTCCAAGAACAGCACAAAAATATGCCCAGACACACAAAAGATGCCTTTTTTCACCCCCAAAGGCTGTGGGGGTGGGATGCAGGCAGTGGTTCCTCCAAAATTCTTTCCTCCCGTGTTTGATGCTACAAGCTCTTCAGTGGCTGACACAACACCTGATCTGACTCCATACAGTTTCCCTTCACCATATGTATCGTTCCATCTCAGACCACGGCCAGAAGGGCTGGACTTTCATTTGACAGCAAATGGGCTCCTGGGCAAAGCAGACTCTCAGCTGGAAAGAGCGTTTTAACCAGCTGTTCCTCTGTCCTTCAGACTGGGCGCAGAGGCATCCCTGTCACTCCCTTACTGGTGCATGCAGGTCCTTGTCCTTAGGTTGCTTCAAACCTGCTTCCCTCAAGGATGGTAAATGCTCCTCTTCTCTTGTCACGATGTCAAAAAGCGGTGCTCCACATCCACAGTATCTTTTAAGAAGTGCCAAATAGCCTGCTGAAATCCGACCAGCCCGGCTCACCGGTGTCTTGTCCTGATAACGTGAGAAACTTTAATTTGTGTTACCTGGCACTTGTGGCCCCATCATTCATCCCAGCACTGCCCTATTGCTCGGCAGTGACCAGGTGGTTGCTCTTGTGCCACCAGAGTGTGCTGCTCAGGCTCTAAAAGGGATAATTCCCTGCTCAGAGGGGTCTCAGTCACTCCCATGTTTGCCATCCACTAAAATCATTAGCTGGGTTTAGTGAAGGGCAGGTGCCCTGACGTCAGGGAGCTGCAGCGACATATCCCGGCAGGGATGCCCGGGCAGAGGCTGCTCCACTCCGCCGTGCCCCATCCAGGCTTTGGATGCCTCTCGTTTTTATGAGCTCCACATTCCAGTCTAGCTAAGCTGTTGTTGACCACACACTTTGCTTTGTTTTACTTTTTTCCCCTTGCCAGCACACACAGCTTGGGCAAAACACTTGAACATTTTTGTCTTTAAGTATTTACTTCCTCAGAAGCAACCAGCCTGGCGCCCAGTCAGATTCCCAAAATAATCCAGTAAGGACTTCAGCAAGCTGCCTGCAGGTGTTGCCCAGCTGCTTCATTGTGAAGAAGCCTTGAACTCGGCACCAGCCCCTGAAAGCCAAGGAGGGATGGTGCAAGACTTGCTTTTTTTCCTGTCCTCGCAGCCTCATGCTCCGCTCCTGCTCTGGGGCTCGGCTGGGGCTGCCCAGCCCTCCTCTGACTGCCGCTGCCTTTTTTCCACTTGCACTCTGAGATCATCTCTAGTGTTGCTGTCTTGAAGATATTTTGCCATCCCTCCCCGCCGCAGACAATGGGAGAGGGAAATGAAGCAATTCACAGTGATTCCCTCCAGAAGCTGCCCTAAGAGGAGGAAGGGGGCACAGGCAGAGGGGCCCGCAACACAAACCGGGTCGGTCCTGCCCCCCTCCAAACCAAGGCGCCCGAAACGAATGGGGGCTGAGCACGAGCCAGCCGGCCAGACTCGACGCAGCTGGCGGGGGACAGGCTAGCCCCAGGTCTGCGCTGTCTGTACCGTACTCGGGGACACAGCTGCACAGTGCTGTGGACCTACACGTTCTTTAACCCACCCAGCCTTCAGCAGGGCGGTGGGCTGGCGCCGGCTGGGGCCGCGGGCAGCTGTGCCAGCCCGACCTCTCCCTGGGCTTCAGCTCACGTCACCCAGCACCACCCCACGGCACCAGGGCCGGTGGCGCAAATTAAATCCAGGTTAAAGGAGAGCCGTAAGCTCGCTGCAAACCTGCGCTCAGCTGCCGCTGAGCTGTAAAACCTGCTCCTGCCGAGGTTCCTGGCAGGGAGGCGGGCCAAGGGAACAGTTTCCAGAGGTCGATCTCCAAAAAAGAACTTTTCTTCGTGAAATTTTACACGTGCCTGTTTGTGTGTGCCTGCACGCTATTGAAACAATGCTCACCAGTCGCATAGCTACACGTAAATAACCGGTCTAGGTGCTTTCTGTGCCTCTGCACGTCCATCTACACACACACACACGCAGACTGGCAGAGGGGCATTGGATTAAGCTGACTGAATGAACGAAAGAAGCAGATTTGATAATGACCCCAAATATGGACACAAATGTTCCTTCTTCTGCTACTAATTGATCTAATGGATTTCATATTTGCAACCAGGCAGTGGTTTGTATTGTAAGTTTCTTTTTGTTTGCTGCTTTAGAAAAAATGAGCACCACTAGAACATAACACATACCATATTTGCAGATGTAATTGCGATGATACACACACACACACACACACCCCCCCCGGTAATTGCTAATAGGGGATTACTAATAGTTTGGAGCAGTTGCACTTTAATTTCTGATGTCAAACTCTGGGGCAGAAATCCTCAGTCATCATGCGCACACAAATACAGTGATATATATGCATATTAACCTATTTTAACAGCAACACGATATTCTAGAGTCTCAATCAAATGCACAGTGCTGTCAGCAAGGAAAGCGTGATCTGCTTGTATCCAGGTGGGAGGAAAAAAGAATCGGGGGGAAAACTGAGGGAACAGCTCAGTGTGTGAAGCAGGAGTAAATCTCCCATCCCACTGTACGCATCTAGCTGCTGAGTGGTCCTCTCCCTCTTCAGAAGAGCATCCTTGCCTTCCTCGGCAATGCTCCACTTCATCTCCTGTTGTCCTTCCACGCTCTCCCCCTCTCCTGCTCCCCTGCACATTGCTGTCCCTTTTACTGCTCATCTCCTTCCCCCTTTGATCCCACCCAAGTTTCAGTCACTCTGTCACCCTTCCCACTTGCGGGAGAAATTTGAGTGAATCCCTCTACTCCTTCTTTTGAGATCGCCAGGCACAGTGGGGAAGCTAATAACACAGTAACACAGCTGCCTGTGCCACAGTCACTCTGGCCACTTCAAAAAAAAAGGAAAGAAAAGACAAGAAAAAAAAAAAATTGGATGCTCTGCAGCTCTCAAACCGGCACCTTTCAGGAGTGCTAAATGGTCTTAATAAGCAAATAAAATGCAGGCTATTTATCAGAGAAATCAGAATTGCACCTTTGCAGCTGTTCCTGTCTCTTGAGGAAAAATATATAATAAGGTAGATATTTTTTGAAAATTAAAAAAACACTTAATTTGGAACCACTCCAGTCTGCTGAGTAAGCGTGCATCGAGGCAGACTTTAAAATACTTTTTCTGTACCAGACAGAAGAAAATCCCAGAAGAAGCGTCCCTGGTTTATTGGATGGGTGTGTATTGGGACAGGTTTAAAAACATTTTAGCGCAGCTGATGGACCATGACCTTTCAGTATCAGTTAAATCCAGATTTTTTTTTTTTTTTAAGAAGTAAGGCACTGGCAGCCAAGTTAGAGAAGTCTGCCATAGTATTTTCACAGGATCATTCCAAGGTATTCTGTTGCTCATGCCAAGCAATAAAACCTTTCTTTTTGTGTGCATTTCTGGACACTGCTGTGCTCTCAGCACAGGCAAATTATTTCCAAAAGATACTATTTCACAGAAAAAAAATATGTTTTAAACAAGAAAGTTTCACTTTTCTGTATTCAGATAATGAAACAAAAGAAGAGGATGGATTTACCTGTGTTGTACATATAAAATGAGAGAACAGGCATGTACTCAAATATTGTTTTAATTATTTTTCACTTGTAGTCCTCCATATGTTTGCACTGCAGTCGGTGAACAATAGAAGAGCTCTCCTGTGGATAATTTTACACCTGTAAAGTCCCCTGGATACAAACCAAGGTTACGTGGCCAAGTGGATAAAGTATCTGGCTTATCTTGCCAATGAATTCATATGCTCCAGGGGGTTAGAGAAGATGGGGAGAATATAAGGAATTTTATTATTTTCAGTCTTTAGCAGATTTTCATTACTTTTACCCTTTCTATCTCCAACACCTGAGGAAAGAAACCCCCACAGCTTCAGGTCTTCAACGCAAACATTGCAAAAAATCCCCTCAGTGGCTGTGCTCCATGCAGGCAATGGGGGAGGAACTGGGGGCTCCCTCCGTGGGATCCCCATGCTCCATGCTCTGTGTGCGGGAGCAATGCCCAGCAGAGCTGCTTCCTATGGCCTCTAGTGACCTCCCAATTATCACCGCTACAAAAGCAACCAAGACACTCCAGCATTTTTTCCCTATTCGCACACCAGCTGAAGACTCCTGGGTTTCCAGGCTGAGCCTTGCAGCAGGCTCCAGAGTGACCTTGGGCAATGCCCAGTGCCTGTGCCCCAGCTCCCACTCCGCAGCGGGGACAGCGATGCCGCCCAGCGCCCGCTGCTCACCCGCCCAGGCTGCGGTGCTGCTGGTGAGCACCGGCTCTTCTGCACGCCCCTCACCTTCCACAGCAGGCTCAGACCTCCGCTGTAGCTGCTACACGTTACTGTAATCGACATTAATAGAAATAATTAGCGCTTCACAACCACACAGATTTAATACGCCTGGGAGTCTGACACTAATATATCAATAGCACAGTCTGCAGTACATCGTTGGTATTCTTTGGGAGCTGTGACCTATATTCTGATATAAAGGATCTTCAAGGTTCCTCTGCAAATAAAAGTAAATGTTAATTAAAGCACTTTTCTTCAAAAGGCTTTCTTTAAAATGACCTGCAATTCCAATATTTGTTTTATGGCGCACACAGATAGGAGGACTCTGAGTCTCACAGGAAATGTCATATGAATGTAGGAAGGGAAAAGAGAATAAAACCTGCAAGGAAATTAATTCCCTTGCACAGCACATCAGAACACAGACTTTGGCAATGGGCTACAAGAAGGCTGAAGTGAGGAGGGTACCTGTTACCAATGGTTGAAACACTATGTTTTTAAGTGCAGTAAAGGTTTGGATCAATCTTTAGTGGAAGGGAGGGCTAGGACATACAAAAATGAAATGTAGTCTAACATTGGCATTGCTTTCAAGAGAGGACTGGAGGTATTTTATTCTCCCTTTCATAGAATTTTCTCTCTTACAGTAAATTCTCCTATGCAGCTTATGTGAGCTCTGTAAGAGGTTGTATCTTCCCACACAGTCCTTTGCAGTGTATTTTCACTTACACTCACAATGCACTTCAGAACATGAGATCACATACGAAATGCAATGCCTTTTGCAGACATAAAAAATGTTCCTCTTTTTGCACAGAACTATTCTTTTTTGTGCAGTTCTCCCAGGCAGAAGGCCTACTAAAGCTCAGCTAAAATATATGATCTCAGTGTAATATCCTAAGACATTCCGATCGCCGACAAATGTTCTTGGTTTTATTAAAAACAAAACAAAAACCAAACCCACAGAGTCCCCAGGGAGTCAGACTCTGCTATTGTTCTTCCATTTCTGATGCAAGTCAGGAGATACCAGACAATACAAATTACTGAATCACCACTCGCTAAGCTGTATTTGCTTAAACAACAGCTCTCCCAGCTGACCTTTCCAAGTTAGCAGAAAGCACATAAAACCAAAGAATTGCTCGGTGTTCAGAGACCCAAGTGCTTTTATGCAGCCAGGTATGCTGTGGAGCTGGGAAAGAGGGAAATCAGACGGACGCCCCAGTGCGGAACCACTTGAGCAGGAGCTGATTTGGATGGGTTTGCTCTGCAGGAAAGTGGGAACAGAAGGGTGGCTTGTAGCTACAGCCAAGGAGCAGGCAGACAGAGGAGGCACTAGGCAAATAAAGGAAGTATCTACATTCTAGCACATAGGATACTTAACTCTACCCTCAAATAAGGATAAGCAGGGCTTCACTAGTAACCCCGTACGTAGGATTCAGAAATTGATTCAGAACATGGCGTACAGCAGCAACCTGCTTCTTTCAGCACTTTAAATATCCTGGAATTCACCAAACAGAAGACAAATGACACTTCCTAATATAAGCCTCCTGAGGGGATGCTGCTAAAAGGCTGTCAGCAGAAAGAAAAAAAAGCTTTCAAAGTGTGCGCGTAGGGTTAGGGACTCCACATTTCAACTCACCTGCAGCTGGAGACGAGATGCATTTGCATTTGTTCCCCTGGCTGAAGACTTCATATTCGTTACAAAAGCTATTTCAAAATAGTTCTAGCTTGAAGTTTTTCATTCACACATAACCCATATAAAATTAAAAATTTTACATAGTTACACTTCAAACAATCTCGCCTACCTCCAGTAAGATCTGCAGAAAGATTACTTTCAGTTTCATTTGGGTTTGAGTCAGGCCTTCAAATAAAGGCCAGATTTTACTTAATTACTGTAGTGCTGATGGGCTCTCTGCTCAGAAACCCCTTTGCACAAAGCGTTTTGTATAGAAAAAAATATAAAGTGACCCCTGGCCCTGAAAGCTTACTCATCATGGTTTCAGCATCCCTCTACACTGTGAATGAGTGGCTTTTGTTAACGATCACTGGCATTTTCCTGACATTTAACTGAACGGACTTTCTTTGGAGAAATTAAGACAGACACAGGAAACATCTGCATCATCCAAAATACTGAAGACAATGTTTCTGCATTTTACAAAGCAGTTAGGATTCACTGGTTGCTGTTGTGACCATATTCTCAGATCCCCGTGACAGAGGGGAAGCCAGGGCTTTGGCTCACATTCCCTCAGCAGAGACTTGTGGTAGCCTAAGGCACCCTCACTCCTCTTGGTCTTTCCTTCTGCCTTCACAGCAGTCAGCAGAGGAGCATTTGGACAGGCATCACAGCAGTCAGCAGAGGAGCATCTGGGCTGGCATCTCAGCCACTGCTGTTCAGAGCCCGTGGTACTTGCGCAAGCTGACGTCCCTGTGCAGTGCAAGCTCCCGTGCCCAAAGAGGAGCTGGAGCGGGCAGCTTACGCAGCTGCCATGAGGTCAGCGGCCCCCAGGAGTAGGATGGGACAGCTCAATTTGCAAAGCTTGTCTGAGTGCCCACAGTGGCCCCTCCCCATATTTGTTCCTTGTAATCACTTCATGAGTTATTATACTTGTGTTGGTTTTCACTTGAATGAAGCTCTTCACTGCTAACCTGGATCCTGATCCTTCACCCATGCTTCCATATGTCAACCTCCTTACCTTGAGGGGTCACAAACAGGACAGAAGTTACACATTCAGATGCTGTTTGCAGAATTGGGCATAGTCTCAATTATCAGTTTAATAAATTGAAAGCCAAGCAAAAGCTTGACTAGGTTTGCTTCCAGACTAAGCAATACTAGGTTTTGCCTGCAGTTTCTGAGAAAAGGCTTTCTTTGGATAAGTACATATTTAAAAAGAAATTTAGAAAAGCCACAAAAATGCAAAAAGTTTCAATTCTCGGGGTGTGAGGTTTTTTTTCCCCTCTTCTAAATACGCCATTTTTGTTGTCTTATCATAGGAAAGGTATCTTTTACTGTTGCTACAATTATAAGAGGGAAAAAGAAATTACATTGAAAATAAGATCTCCCTGTAAAAACATCTCACTGGCTTCACAGAGGAAAGTAAAGATTTTTACAGATATTTGCTTTTGTTCATCTCTGCTTCCACTGAATATGGAAGGTGTGGCTCTACAGAACTACATCATCAAAAAAAGGGCGAAAACGTGTGCTTAACTAGTATTTCCATGAGATCACACAGTAGAAAAATAATCCTCACTTATAATCCTAATACATTGAAGGATGGCAAGAATGATTTATGAAAAACTATCTTACTGAAATTTAAGAAGAAGAGTTTTGCAATATATGGAAAACAAATATGTTTTAAAAGATTGCTGCTTGAAATGACTGAATTTATTTCCAAGAAGGTCATGACCATAAAGTAGAAAACTAACTCTTCCTTCAGAGCAGTGGCAAAAGGGGAACAGAAAACAGCACACTGAAAAGCTATCTTTGATTTCTTAAGGGAAGTGGCAGAAAGTTGTTGGGGGTTTTTTTGTTGTTGTTGTTTTGTGGTGGCTGGTTTTCTGTTTGTTTTTCTTTCTTAGGGTTTCTTTAAAGTAAATCAACCTTCTATTTTTTTTCACTTTTCTCAGTTTGGAGTCAATAAACTACCTGTAAAAACATTTAAACAAAAACAATTATGTCAGTAATACATTGCTATTAAATTCTCAGTGTTTTCACCTTTCTCTGACAACTTGGTGAAAAAAAGTGCCCGTGTGCTTCATTTTCATGTCCCAAGCACCTGACTGTTCTGTTCACTTCTTTCCCACAGCCACGAAAACAAGTGTAGTAGCACACAACAGTCAAGAACTTAATACACAATTCTCACCCCCCCCCTTCCCCAAGTCAACTTCAATAGCTTTGCCTTTCCTTCTGAAATCATGTGCCTGTGTAACTGGCAAGGGAAAGGAATTCTCTTCTGGATCAGAAAACTAAGCCAATCCCTTTCAGCATATTTGTTGCCAAATCTCGAGGGAAGACTGATGCTCTGGGCAATAAGAATCAAAGTAGGATGCGACAGAAAAACGGCTCTCAAACTCCAGCTTGCTCAGCCCATCGCTCGCAGGCCCCTCAGCGTTATCCATCAGCAATGCAGACCTCAGACAGCAAACCGACGCTTAATGACCCAGGCCTGCCTTTCTCATCAGCTTCCAGGGTGCACACCAGTGAGGCAAAACCTGGACTGGGTAGGAGCGGTGAACAAGGTGGGCAGCATAAGGTTGTATGGAGAAGCGGGCGCTTCACGCAGCCGAGCAGAGAGGCGGCGCGGCTGGCTGCAAGGGCGCTGCTCCAGCCCGTGCGACCCCGGGGCCTTTCACCGAACCCTCCGCCCGCCTTCAGAGCCAAAACCCGAGAGGGCAACCAGAACGAGGGGACGCTCTGGATTCCCGCAGGCACTCCGGCTTTGCCTGCCTGCAGTCTGAGCGGTGTGGCGTTAGTGGGCATTAACCGGCCTAAGAAGAGCACACACCAAACAAGCCACATCTGCGGCAAGCTGAGCTTTAACTCCTTTGGCTTGAACTAACTGGACACACGGACTGCCTTCTGCCTACTGAAAGGCACTAGTTTGCAGATACTGGACGTCTCATTCTGTATTAATCCACACAGTACCTAAACTAAGCAATTTAGGGCATTCAACAGCAAAAAGACACGCACGGCACCCTATCAGCAGTATAGGTTTTTCATCTTTGGTGAGCAGCCTCTGCTCCCAAACAGAAGGTCTTGCAGAATTTCACATCTGGTTTGGTCCCTTCCTTTTCTCAAGTCTTTCTGGCACTTACTCTGTACACTTTCACTGCCATGTCATTCCGAAGCCTTCCCACAGCTAGAACGCCAATTAGTATCAGTGAGTTTCACATGTCCAAGTACTCTGGCACAGAGCCACCTCCCACATCTGAAAATCCCCTCAATTTGGGCTGGTTTGTCACTGTCTATCAGGTAACTTCAGCCTTTCCTATCTCCAAGTAGGCACTCAATGACATTTCTAAACATTTTGAGGCGTACAATATTGCCACACCACCTTCTGAAGCCTGACACTACAAGCAGCAAGATGTCCTTCTGCACAACCTGCGGTCCCTTCACACAGGAAATTCCCAAGGCTCATGTGGTTGCCTGCCTGCTAACAGCGCTGGAGTTGTCTTCCTCGATGGCGCTTACAAAGCAGATGCCACGCTTGGAAAGTTCATGCTGGCAGACTAAATGCCACAGAATCTGCTAAGGCTGTGAGAAAAGAGGATGCTGATCCTGGCGTTCCATCACCCCCTCATTTTATTACTCACACAAAACTGTATGCGAACAGTTGCCCCATGTGTTAAAGATTGACAGATGATATTAAAAGTAACTAAAAGAAAAATAGCATCTCACTGAACAAATCCAAACTCAAATTAAATCGTTTTTAAAAGGAAAGACGTAGCTTACAAGGAAAAAGCTCAGCGAAAAGTGAAACTTCGGCGAGAGCACCAAAATCAAACTCTCAGAAGTGCACCGCTCTGCCAGAGTACTCGGTATTTCTTCCAGTGCGGGAGGTTTTCGGTGTCTCAGCAGAAGTTTCGGCCCTCGGTAGGTGGTGCTGCAGCCCTTCAACCCGCCGAGGAGGAACCGCCAGCCCTGCGCCCAGTGCAGAAGAGAATTTCATGGAGCAGTGTCATCAATGTCACCTCACCAGTTCACGGGGTGGAGAGGAATTCTATGCTGAACTTCTAAGTTCAATGCTTACAGAAGCTCATAGTTCAGATGGCATTTAAAATCAGCGGTTCCCATCTCACTTCAGGCAGATATCATCATACCATATGCTGAACAACAGAAATCAGTGATTGTACAAGAGAACTACAAAATTTTCACATTGACGTATCTATAAAAAAAATTAGAAACGAAGAACTGCACAAATATTTAGCCCTCTCTACATCATGTCCTATGAGCACTTCCACCAAAAGATCTGAGCAAACACTTGAAGAAAATAGAAAATGACGGTATTGATACTGTTCTAAGGGATGAGTTCTAGTTATTAAAGTCGAACATGTCTGTGAGATGGGTTATTTACATGCATGCTTTGAAACCTGAAAGCTTCTGCCCGGAGCCCCAAGGGGCTGCCCTGAGCAGCCTGCCCCTGCCTCCGGCCCTTCTGGGCACCCTGCGCAGGGCCCGGGACCTCCCTGGGAGCACAGCCTTGCCCCTGCAGCCCCTCTGAGGGGCCAGGGGCACCAGGGTCCCCCTGTGACAGCCCTGTCCCCACGTCTGCCCGGCCCTGTCTCCTGGCCGTGCTGCTGCTGCCAGCTGGACCCCACAGCTGACCGGTTACCCCGTCTCCTCTGGGGCTGTTGGCAGTCCCTGCCAGCCACCATCCCAGCCCTGACTGCAGCACCCCGTAAGAACAGGCACGCTGCTGCCCATGCTGTGGGTGCCCTCAGCCCCAGCTGGCTCACCCTTGCTGGGGCAGTGCCGCTCAAGCTGCTCCCTGACATTAAGTGCAATGAACAGCTATATTCATCTGCCAGACGACCATGCGGTGATTCATCTCACAAATGCGTAAAAGCCATCCACCCTACAACAGACAGCTAAGGGAAAGCGGAAGCGTTTCATGGAGACTTCTCCCAACTGCTACAGAAAACCCTTTAAGGCACTGCCAGGCTTCGGGAGACCAAGGCGTGTTTGCTCCGTTCACTTCACTTGCTCACCCATCAACCCATCTTCTCCAGCAACGTGGGAACAAGCGCTAAGAAATCTGCTCGAAACATTTCTAGCAGCATATCTAATTTGAAGTGACACTGCCCAAGAGCAGAGGAGGATCTCGTACAGAGAGCTTTTCAGTCACCCAATAGCTACTTCAAGGATCTAAACTTCAAAAAACTACAACAAAAAACAACCAACCAAACAAACAAAAAACCCCCAACCAAACCCTCACCCTCTTCATATTGTAAAAGGAAGGGAAAGGCAATCCCTTGTAATTTTTTCCAACTACTGTGGAAGTGCTATGCTGGAAACAGAATCATTAAGGTGGTGTTCTTGCAGGAAGATCTATTTACAGGAACGAGGATCTGGCCACTAATACAGCAAGATCCAGTACTGCAGGTCTGACATACACAAAACCTCTGCTGACATCTGCAGCAGTTGCAAGTGAGAACTGAAGGTCAGGATGGAATGTTACCATAGTGTTTATTCCGTAGACTGTCAAAGTCTAGGGTCAATCCTAAAATGAAAATTAATACTAAAGTATTCTAATATTTGTATACTATATAGTAAAAGGTATTTTCTTTATGCATATCGTCGTTATACATGTAATTAGTAATATATCATAGCAAAATACTGTATGCACCACCAGGCACAAGGCTACAACAGATGCGTCAAGAAAGCAGAACAGTTTACCTGTCATCAGGAAACATGCACCAGGTCTTGGATGTGAACAGTACCAGATCACAGGGCTGTCAAGTCTGATGCCAGAAGTACCAGACAAACTACGAAATACTATCTCAAATCCAGAGACATCAATCATGCATGAACAAAGTGGCCCAGATCTACTGTACAGAGGAAGGACTCATCTTGCATCAGGGACAGGTATTAGGGCTACAACAGTGGAGGACAGGGCAGAATTCTCAGTGTTTCAGACAAGCAGATTGCCCTCCAGCCCTGTTTTGTTGCTTGAATAAGGACGAATACACAGACTGATTCCACTGCATGAATAAGGCCTAGTCTACTAAAAATGCACCTGTTTAAAGGAGTTTCTTAGAAATTCTACTCAACTTGTACCCTCTTGCAGAAATCTCCATTTCAGATAGCTCACACAAAGCTGTAACTGACAAGCAAAGTCCAAAAGAGTTTGATTTGGTTTACTGAATCAGTCAAGGCAGTCTAAACTTAGAAATCATCTCCCCTCAATCAGAAGATCTGCTCAAAGCCCTTGTTCTTGAAAGGAGATCGAAAGAATCTTTTCAGATGAAACTGTACCTGAACTGTAGATCGATGGTGCAAGAAATATTTAAGACACACGTATGTAGTCAAGGAGCTATATGCTAGTTTTATTTGCAAAATACTTTATTCCCAACAGCAAAATACAGTAATTTTATTTTATAAAAGTTAGCAAAAATTGATATATTTGAAACAGAAACAAGAAAACTATTTCTACTTTTATTCAATTATTCAATTCTCTTTTCAGTATGGAAGCTATAGGTATGCACCACGCTAACAGATTTCAGTGCCAGACAGGTCATTCAATAAATATATCATTCTACTATTAAAATCTGTGAAGAACAATGAAAAAGTTTCATAAAACTACCGAAAAAAATATAAGCATTTTTGGCTTTTTCTGAGGTTTGGAACTAGTAATATCTACACACAACAAAGTTCTTGGCATTTACAAGAACAATTGTATAGAACAGTAATAGAATTTGTTAGCAGTAAACCAGAACAACCAAATCTGCAGTACAGTTTCTAGTAAAAAAATCAGAAATTCAGCCTATTTCTTAAATCCTACAGAAGACTTCTACAAGGAGGTGGTAGGGGAAACTTAAATTACTAATTTCATATGTGATAAGGCCATTGCATATCCTAACTTGCAATAAAAAAGCTGATCGTATACTGTATATAATAAACACTGCCTGTTTGTTATGAAGTTAAAATGAGAACAAGTAACCTCACTATTTTATCCTATTTCTAATGAAAAAAACCCACAAACCATGAAACCTTTGCCTTGGAGAAGACAGATTTAGTTACACCTTGTTCTGCTATGTACACAGGCATAACTATGGAAGCCACAGCTGCATTGGCTTTCAGAGGTGAAACTGGTTCCCTGTGTCAGCCTTCCGAAAAGCTTCTTTCTCTGCAGAAGCTGGACACCTGAGACTGCACTCAGAGATAACGCAAGTGGCAAGGCAAGCGCACGCACCAGTTAACCAATATGTAGAGAGTGAGAGGATTGTGTGACTGATGCTGGAAAAACAAGTAACAGAAAGGCATATACCAAATACTTCCTCTTGTGAAAACAAACACCCCAACAAAAAAACCCCACACAACCCGCCCCAAACAACAAAGAACCCACCCAACAAAAAAACCATTAACTTCTGTACAGTTACTGCTGTTGAATTTCAAATTAAAAATGAAACTGAGGGGGGACATGAAATTTGAATATATATAGTCATTAATTTCAATTTATTTTTGAGACTTCAACATCCAATTTTCAAAATTAGTTTGTTTGGATTTTTTTTTTTTAATATATAATTCAGTGCATTAATAAATGTAAGTGTTGTGTGGACAGAAAGGAAAGGCAAGGGCATGAATATTTATTACTGACAATAACTTTTTCCTCCAAGTGACAGAGGAGCCAACAAGGAGAGGTGCTTTGCTGGACCTCATACTCACCTACAACGAAGGCCTTGTTGAGAATGTGAAGGTCAAAAGCAGCCTTAGCTGCAGTGACCACGAGATGGTGGAGTTCAGGATCCTGAGTGGAGGGAGAAGAGTAAAAAGCAGGCTCCCAATCCTGGACTTCAGGAGAGCAGACTTTGGTCTCCTCAAAGATCTGCTAGGAAGAGTCCTAGGGGATTAGGGCCCTGGAGAGAAGATGGGCCCAATAAAGTTGGTTACAATTCAAGGATAGCCTCCTCCAAGCTCCAGAGAGCTCCACCTCAACGAACAAGAAGTAAGGCAAAAATGCCAGGAGGCCTGTGTGGATGAACAAGTAGCTTCTGGACAAACCCAACACAAAAAGGAACAATCTGGAGGGTGGAAGAAAGGACAAGCAACCTGGGAGGAATGCAGTGACACTGTCTGAGCATCCAGGGATGAAGTTAGGATAAAACCCAACTGGAACTGAATGTGGCCAGGGATGTCAAAGACAACAAGAAGGGCTTCTGTAAGTACATAGGTGACAGAACGAAGGCTAGGAAAAATGTGGGCCTGCTGCTGAATGAGATGGAAGAGGCACTTTTCCACTGCTTTGCCTCAGCCTTTACTAGCAAGATTGGCCTTCAGGAATCCCAGGTCCCAAAGACAGGGGGAAAGGCTGGGGCAAGGAAGACACACTGGGTGGAAAAAGGATCTCATCGTGGAATACTTGAGCAAACTAGACATACATGAGTCAAAGGTATGCCTAATTGATAAACTTCTACAATAAAATGACTGGCCTGGTAGATGAGGGGAGAGCAGCTGATACTGTCTACCTGGACTTGAGGAAGGCCTTCAACACTTCTTCCACTGTGAGGGTGACGGAGCCTTGGCAAACACTGTCCAGGGAGGTCGTGGAGTCTCCATTCTTGGAGACATTCCAAAACCATTTGGCCACAGTCTAGGACAACTATCTCCAGGTGGCCCTCCTTCAGCAGGTGGGTTGGACCAGATGACTCCAGAGGTCCCTTCTAACCTCAACCATTCTGTCACTCTGTGAATAATTACCGCACATCTTTCAAGACTTTAAGTTAACAAAGGCAGGATAACAAGTTTCTAGAACAGCATCCAACCCAGACAGCAAAGCAAACACACCTAGCCTTGTTGACCTGAGTATTACAAGCTACGATTGTGAGCTTGAGAAGGTGTATCACTGATGCTGGTCATCTCTGACTGCATAAGGACCAATGACATGAAGCCGATGGAAACTACTGGTTCTCAAATCTGAATTAGGATCATCCTCTAGATGAAAGTTGCAGCAGATTTGCATCTTGTGGACATCCACACGAGTGGATGAGACACATGTCTAACATAACTGAACAGCAGACCAAGCCCCTGAAGAAGTATTTTCTCTAATTTTCATCAAGAAAAAACAAACAACCACACACTGTTTGTTCTGGATGCTTTTTGTGGTTTTGTAAAGCTAAATCAGAGCAAAGAAAATATTACCAACTGTACTTACACTGGTATCTGCCTCTTTCCTTATCCTACAACAAAGACTGCTATAGGAGGCCAAAAAAGTGAGAGAGAGATGTAACAAGTCAGCTAGATGAAAGAGAATTTTTTTTTCCTTTCTATATTAGATGTTTTTGCTTAAAGTATCTAGTTGTCCAAGCAAATTTCATTCCTCACACATAATTAGATAATTTCGCTGGCTATGAGTATTCCTCCAAGGAAGACTATTCCTTCCTCTCCACATTTCTATCTGCTTCTGCTGACGTGCTGCAAAGTACATCTTTTCTAATCAGATTAATCTTTCAGAGTCAATGAATCATGAGAATAAAGGGTGCTTTTGGGGGAGAGCACATTGCAAATGCTACAGGGAACAGTGGAAGTAATTTCTGAGGAGCACAAATGCTGCTTATATAAGGAGTTAAGGTTCGCAAGTCTCCTGCTAATTTTGGTCTCGTGAAATAATACTATTTAGTGCTGCTGACAACTCGGTATAATAGGACAACTCCATGTAATAGGCTTCTAAGTGGGATTTATAAAAACCTGCTAAATTAAGATTTGAGACATATGTTAGAGAGCTTCAGTCCGTGAGATTGATAGTGTCACTTTCAAATGGCTTTACTGAAGCAGGACTCTGTGGAGGACTCTTTGCGCTCATCGGTGGCACTGCCAAGACTTTCCGGCGGATTCCCACTGTAGCCTTTTTATGGTCATGTCTGAGACTGCGGATTGTGCTGTTTATGGCAGCCACGCATGCCTTCCAATCATGTCCAGTTTCCTTTAGATCAAAGGACGGATAATTCTCTTGAAGAAAGTCTAAAAATAAACAAGTATATAATAGTGAGTTATCAATTATTTATGCAAGCTATATACTCTTTTTGGACGTAATTAAGCCAAAACAAGTGCGTCCTACCAAAACAGGACAGCTAGGCACATTATGAGGCTTGAAGAGCAAAGTTATAGGGCAGATATCTTTCCCTCCCTCTTTCTGTTTAATTTGAAAATCAGTAACAAAAGGTCTAAGCATAAAAACAAAATATGCAAAGAAAGCTTGTAACCATGTACTTCAGCTTTTAATGTGGCCAACCAGAGCAAAGAAATCTCAGGCTCCGCTTCAGAATAAACAGTATTTGGCAGCACCAAGCCCTCCTTCAGAAGATATCTGACAACTACATTCACTGAAATGAAACAGAGCAATTCAGCATAACACAGCTGTAGAGAAACAACAGTGACAGAAATACTGCAAGAGCTTGTTCCTTATCGTACTCCAACAAGATCAATAAACAAATATTCCAGTTTGGTAGCTATGGGATAAATCAGGTAAGACTACAGCACCTTTCTCTCCTTCAACAAGTGAAATGAGTAGTTTTAAAAACAGATTTTAATTTTTATATTTTAATTACTGATTGTCCTTCTGAACTTAGCTGAATTACACGTTTTCTCTAAGCAAGTCCCTAAAAGACTTAAATAAGCACCAAAAAGGAATTCTCAGTTGTAATTTCAAATCAAAGGCAACACTACTTCTACTTCTCTGATTAACATCTAGATTTACCTTTGTATAACAAAAGGTATAGCTAGTTGATATGATGTCAGTTTCGTTCTTCCTAGCAAGTAAAAATCTAATATAGTATCACTGTTCACAGCTGATATCTTAACTTGTAGTTCCAAACCTGTAAACCTATTTTGCCAGAAAAGCATGGGTCTGAAGGAAGAAAATAACAGAGAAAAAAACTTGTGCTCTTGCAGTTTACTTTGCTCCCGGGCGGGATGAGAGGGGAAGTGAGAGCGCCTTAGGTCTTTCATTCTCAGAACGCTCCTGTAATAAACTACGCTGACAAAGGACACACAAGCTGCTGGCTGGAGCAGCAGCCAGGCTTTCTTCCCCTCCATCCCTGACAGCAAATTCAAGAAAATGCTTGGCCTCAGAGCTACAGCACAAAACAAGAATTCCTACCACCAGGTCTACAGAGCCTTTGTACATGGCCCACATAACAGCTTTTACATTACACCTTCTCTTTCACAGATATTGAGTGCTTGTTGGGACTACAGTAAGGCTATGCGGGGCCCCTTCCTGCTCTGCACGGTTACATTTAGGGAGCGGATGCTGCCATCCAGTCAGACTATGCTATAATGTTAAATAAAACAGGGCCAGGGACTGCCCTCTCACCCCACAGCCAAGTGACATGGCCTGGCTGCAACCGTAACACAGAGGACTGTCTGTCATCTGCTCTGGAGCCTACGTGGTGTTCCTGCATCCCTAAGACACACTTCATACATCTTTTGAATGCTTCTTAAGCTCAAAATGTCATGAAACAAAATATGTGTACTATGGGAATATGTGGAGATGCTTTAAGTGGCAAAGCTTCCCAGGCTGGTGGTGAAGGAATACGCACAGTTTGGGAAAGCCCATTCTTAAGTATAGTCTTGCCATCTTGGGAATGGTTTCTGGCACGCTCTGTCCCTTGAGCCATACCCAGACATCACCCTAGAGACTCCAAGTCCCAGCTCCATTTTATTTAGCACTTTTGCTGTATCCTCAGAGGCAATCTTGACACACGTGCAGAGCGGTTAGGCTGCGCTGTCCAGATCCTAACAACCTTGCAATGTCTCTATACTCCAGACATGGAGAAGAAGCAGGTTCAAGATTTATTAGCAGATGCACGTTGCAAAATAGTGTGATGAATCATAGGATATCCCAAGTTGGAAGGGACCCGTAAGGATCACTGAGTCCAAGTCCCCCTCCTATGCTCCTCATAGGACTACCTGAAACTAAATCATACGACTAAGAGCGCCATCCATATGAGGGCAATCAAACAAATATGCAACCCTACTAACCCAGTGAGCACTGTTCCACAGTGATATCATAAGGATATCTAGTGGTGTTGGGAAATGTTGAAGGCACTCTGCTATTACACTGCCTGTAGCCTGGGATCCAGCCCAGTCAATAACATCCCACAAGCAGAACTTAAGAATTCCTGGCAAAGTATTTTTCTCTTCAGATTTCTCATTGAAAAAGCCAACTTTTACAATGAAAATACAAGAACACAGAAAATTAAAGAAAAGGTGGAGAGATTTCTATATTGCATGACAAAACCTTTTGAAATACATTGAACTCTCTTAAGACACTGTATTAACCATGGAGCAAATGGCCACCAAAAACCTGATGATCTCTCCCCCAACACCATTGTGCTGGCCACACTTAAATCTTACCAGATAATGCCAACTTTTCTTCTGTGTGATATTGTATACACTTTCTCTACCTACAACATGCTTCACATTCCTCCTCACTTGCTACAGAACTGTTAAATGCTAATTCTACTGTCACTGTTCTGCTTGCTTTATCCAGCCTTGGACTGAATGAGACTAACAGAAGACTCCTTCTCAGGAAAGAGCATGGATCAGTGATCCAGCAGTCTTAATGCTGAAGTGAGAACAATGCAGAAGGCAAAACATCTGCTATGACTCCAACCATAACACACTCTCCCTCTGCTTCTAGAATAGCATTTGCAAACAGAATAAATAATACCAATTTCCCGAAGACATCCTGGATTCATGGAAGCTGAGGAAACTGCAAAACTGTCCATATTCATACAGTGGAATAGGCAAGAGGCTGTTGCATGTTATTTGAAATGACACACTTCTGTAAAGATTTGTTATTCAAATAGCTCAAACTGGTCTAGTTCAAAACGCTGCCTGTTCACTTGGCAGCAGTCCTTACCCCACCTGTAGCTTCTAAGCAACTAAATCATTTGCTGAGACCTTTTCTCTCAATGGAGCCTCTTAAGTTACAGGGACAGCTGACCTTTGAGACCTCAAAGGGGCGAGGCACTTGAATCTATCCCTTTCTGATCACAGTCACTCAGGCCATGAGGGACCTCGGGAGGTCTCTCCTCCAACCTTCTGCTCAAAGCAGGGACAACTCTGACGTCAGACCAGGTTGCTAAGGGCTTTGTCCACCGAGGTGTGGAAAAAGACATAGATGGCACAACCTCATGGGGCAACATACTCCACTGCTTGACTGTCCTCATGGGGAAAAGGAGTCTGCTCGTACCCAGTCTGAACCTCCCATTTCCATTTATGCGTGTGGTCTCTCATCCTCCAAACATTCAATGCTGCAAACAGCTTGACTCTAGAAGGAGTTTACTGAGAAGACAGCTAGTGGCAGGCTGCTACTAGGTGCCCTTTGGCGTCTTCTCTTTTCCAGACTAGATAAGACCAGTTTCCTCACTGGGCAAGTGCTCTAGTTCCCTGTCCCTTTCGGTGGCCATCCAGGTTTATGGGTATCTCTTTCTTGTGCTAGGGGGCCCAAAACTCAATGCAGTAATACAAATGCAAACTCATGAGCGCTAAACAGAGCGACATAATCCTCTCCCTTGATCTGCTGGCTGTGCACCTGTTAATACAGTCCCAATTTGCTGTCAAATGCAAACCTCCATTGTGTTCTCCATTGTGTCCAAGTCAAAGATGTTAAACAGGCCAGGTACCAGGACAGACCCCTGCTGTACCCCATGTGTCAGTCACCCAAATAGAGCATGACCCACTACGCTCTAAGCACAAACATCCATCTAGTCCTTTAACATTGTCCACCCACCCAAACTATAACATCCCAACGTGAATACCAAAATATCATCAGAGAGAGTGTTGAAAACCTTGCTAAAAAAAAAATCAAGCTAAGTGACAGCCACTGCTCTCCTCTCGTCCACAAATTCAGTCCAGTTATTTTATCACACAAGTCAATCAGGTGGGTCAAATACGATTTACCCTAGGTAAAAACACGCTGACTGTTCCAAATCGCCATCACCACCACCACCACCCAGAAGCCTAGGAGACCTTCACGGTGAAGACTGAGGTAGAGGAGGCACCGAGCACCTCAGCCGAAATTACCTGCCCCATTCAGCAACACACCAACACTCTCCTTGCTCAGTCTTTTACGATTTATGTTTGGTAGAAGGTCTTCTTGCTGCCCTTGACATTCCTTGCAAATCTCAACTTTAGCTGAGCTTTGGCTTTCCTGACAACTTGCTGTCGTCTGCAAACTTTCTGAGGGTGCACTCAATCCCCTCATCCAGATCACTGATAAAGATACTAAGCAGAACTGGCCTCAGTACTGAGCCCCAGAGAACACCACTTGTGGCTGGCTGCCAGCTGGATTTAACTCCATTCACCATCATTCTTGCAGCCCAGTCATCCAGCCAGTTTTTTACCCAGCAAAGAGTACACCCATTGAAGCCATGAGCAGCCAGTTTCTCCAGGAGAATGCTGTGGAAAACAGTGTCAAAGGCTTTACGGAAGTCTGGGTAATCAACAACCACAGCCTCTCCCTCATCCACTAAGCAGGTCATCTTGTCATAGAAGGAGATCAGGTTAGTCAAGCAGGACCTGCCTTTTATGAACCCACGCTGACTAGGCCTGATCACCTGGTTGTCCTGTACGTGCTGTGTGATGGCACTTAAGATAATCTGCTCCATAACCTTCCCCAGCACCGAGGTCAGACTGACAGGCCTGTAGTTCCCCGGATCCTCCTTCTGGCCCTTCTTGTAGATGGGCATCACATCTGCTAACTTCCAGTCATGTGGGACCTCCCTGTTTAGCCAGGACTGCTGATAAATGATAGAAAGTGGCTTGCTGAGCACTTCTGCCAGCTTCCTCAGTATTCTTGGGTGGATCTCATCCAGCCCCATAGACTTGCGTACGTCTAAGTGGTGTAGCATGTTGCAAACCATTTCCCCTTGGATTATAGGGGCTTCATTCTGCTCCCCATCCCTGACATCCAGCTAAGGTGGCAGGGTACCCTGAGAACAACTGGTCAAGCCTGAGGCAAAGAAGGCATTAAGTACCTCAGACTTCTCCTCAGCCTTTATCACTATGCTTCCCTCCACATCCAATAAAGGATGGAGAGTCTCCTTAGCCCTCCTTCTGCTGTTAGTGTATTTATAGAAAAATTTTTTATTGTTGTTTATGGCAGTAGCCAGTTTAAGTTCTAATTGGGCTTTGGCCTTTCTAATTTTCTCCCTGCATAACCTCATGGCATCCTTGTAGGAGTCCTGAGTTGCCTGCCCTTTCTATCCCTGACACTCCCCAGAATCCTCTGGGACTGTTTCCATCTCCCACTGTGCTGCCCTTTCAAGCAGATGCCATGGAGACTGAATTTTCTCATACAAGCCAGGTTTGTCATCTGGAGACTACCTTGAGTTGTTTAAATATAACTTCATCTACTTTCTCTCAACTTTTTCCACTGCTTGCACTAATACCCATCATAACAGTTTTGTTATACTAAGGAATAAGAAGGGGAATTAAAATGCGACATGATCATTGAAATTAACCAGACTATTGCTGCTGTAGGTATTTCTGTAAAGCCCTATCCTTATTAAAATTACAAGTTTAAAATGAACAATACTAGGTTTAGAGAAACTAAGAAACAGGATTTTGAATAATGTGTTATTGTTTCCTAAGAAGGATGTACCTGTCCAAAGTAGAACCAGAGAGTGATGAACCGTAAGAATAGCCAGCAAGCTATGAAAAGCTGCTGAGATTGCCAAAAGAAACCGGTACCTAGGGGAAAGGTAATTCTGGCAGGGGGAGATCGCGACCACCGACTCATGGACCACCTACCCCACTTATAACCCAGACTCAAAAGACGAAGAAACTGAGCATGTGTACTAATTAACATGTGGGACAAAGAAACTTTAACCAATAATTTAATAGAATAACAATGCATATGTATTAGGAAGATGAATATGGTAATATTAAGTGTATAAATGACTGTCAATTTGTGAATGAGGTGTGCTGCCTTCAGACAGACACTCACATCTGCGCAAATATGCAATAAAATACCTCATCTCTGTGTGTATATTGGCGTATTGCACACCGGGTAAATGAACCCTGACTTTTGCGATAACAGTTTCACAGATTATTTCTGAAGCTCCATGGTTTGTTAATAGGATATGAAGTTAATCACTCTTCTTAATTTCCCCACATTATCAGTTGAACAGAGATTTTCTTACTTACCTCTGAGAGCATTAATTCTGTTGCAGTCCAGTGGCCTCATGCCACGTTCAAGATTACCATATACATTGCTTTTTACCAGTACATCTTCAGTGAACATATGACGAATTAGGTAGCGAGCTGACAACTCTGGCCGAGACTTCCCCTTAGCTACATAAATGACTGAGAAAGGCAACTGAACGTTGCGCCATGGACTTCCAAGAAGTTCTAGAAAGGATGTCAGAGAGATAAGAGAGAGAGAAATTTTACTTATCCAGTACTGACCATGCTTCAAAGTGGCTGTATTACCTAAAACTAGGACTCGCAAAGTTCTCCCCAAAACTACTGTACTTGCTTGGAAAGACCAGAACAAAATCATAATGCTACAGTTAATATTAAACTGCAACAGACTGTCGACAGATGTCCAAGTAGCAAAAACCTTGCCTGTTTTACAACAATGTAACTGCATCTCTGATATGTTTTCAGTAATGCTAGTAACGTAACCTGCATTATTAATGATTGCTTTCTAAATTGTTTTCATCTCACATGAAAAGATGATGCTATTCCAATTACATAAGTAAATAAAAGTTCTGCTATTTCAATGGTGCTTAGATCCTCTAAGTGAAAACTGAAACCACAGTGAATACTTTTAAACTAGTTCAATCTTACTCCACTGCAAACCTCAAAAAAACCCAAACAAACAAAAAAATCCACCCCAAAATGTACAGCAAATCAGGAGGCCTGTTGGATCAGAATAGTACTAACAAATCGTGGGTGCTGGAGCAGATCTGGTAGAGCCCCAAAGTGATTCTAATCAAATAAATTATTTCCAAGGGCGATTAATCTCAGCTCATTTTCCTTGAAGCTCTCTAGAGGCATCACATGCTGTACATGGAATCTTTTCCAATGCATTTGTATATTATGCATTTTTATTAAAAAAAAAGTATAAAGGCTGCTTTAAGATTTTTATTGTCCTAAACAGTCAGTTTTACAGAAAGATGTGCTTTTCTTCTGAATTTGCAATACCATTCACACAGAAACACAGCATCACAGAATGTCAGGGGTTGGAAGGGACCTCTGTGGGTCATCTAGTCCAACCTCCCTGCCGAAGCAGGCTGCACAGGACCTTGTCCAGGCGGGTCTTGAATATCTCCAGAGAAGGAGAATCCACAACCTCCCTCGGCAGCCT
>Ga0065711_1003398_pt1:5000-60750 | contig 60750 bp, 28 predicted proteins | sample Hoacrofraction12_FD_59098 | JGI IMG/M metagenome (GOLD analysis project Ga0065711, IMG submission 59098) | Hoatzin crop microbial communities from Cojedes, Venezuela - Epithelial fraction 12 v2 (version 2) | ecosystem: Host-associated > Birds > Digestive system > Esophagus > Crop...
CCTCCAAGGCTATTTGAAGCCTGTCCTGATGCACTAAAAAGTGGACCCCCACAACTTGAACCCTCGAGTCCCATGGTGAAGAGAGAAGTCCATCCATGTGATGGATTAAACCTTTTCTTTGTAAATGCAGATATAGTCCCTTGGACAGATAATTTTCTGACAAAATTAATTGAACCCTCTTTCTGTTATATTTAGCCTCTAATCCCCTGTAAGTGCTTTTTTGACCAATTTTCCTTTCATTTTGTCATGCTCCATAGATTGTACCCAGAACTCAGCAATGCTGCAGTAATTGAAAACTGAGTAGAATTTCACATCTAGATTTATTTGAGTTTTGTTCTGCAATACCGTTCTATTATTCTATTCATTTAACTTTTGGAAGGTAGCAAAATAACAATAAATATGGAATTGTTGCATTTAATTGAACATATAACACAAAGTTGCTGTTCCTCAAGGTATTTTGTACCCTTTGCTTCCAGCACATTTAATTATGTATGAACTCTTAAAAAAAAAAAAAACCCTCTCAAATAATGTGAGCCTTCTACCAGGAGCGAAGATTTAGAGATGATAAATGTTATTTAGAATCACTATGATATGATTCATATTGTGATGCGATTGGGAACAATATTAAAACCCACCAAGGCTATTATACCTAAATTTTTGTTTCAATTCATGCAATATTGCTGCTGCTTAATATGATTTCTATTTACTTCTTTCCATTGTTAGTGTTTTATTGAGGTTGTGTCGGCTTTATCAAGCTAATCTCTGCTGCAAATGGAGGTCAGCAGAGCCAAAGCACCGGCAAAAAGCCTGTCTCCATTATATTTTACTTGCGATGAATTTCCTCGAGAATCCTCTCTCTAATATAAACTCTTTCTTCACCATTCTTTGATTATAATATTTCTACCTGCACAGACCCTGACAGCTTGATATTTTAAAGCTATATAAACTCTCATAATCTATTTTTACATTCTTTTTTATATGAAGAGGTACTCTACCTCATTTAAAGTAACAGTGAATGTGTTCATCAAAAGGTTTAAAATCAAGCCATCTTGGCCATCAATAAAAGCTTGAATTTCAGGTAATTTAAACAATGACTTAAAAACATACTCAGCTACTCTTAATGACAATGACAGTGAGTCATTAATTTGTGTTCTTCTGGTGTTAAGGGTGAGGTAAGTAATCCTGTCATGCCCTTGCTAGGATACAATTTGGCAAAACAGGATATTGTAGAAGCTTTATAAATCTTATATCTCTATTTCTCCTTGTACCGGTCTAGGGAATAATGAAAAAGAGCGACATATAAATTTACCTAGCCAATGGAGTATGCTCTCTCTCTTGAATACCCACACATAACTGCCGTTATTAGTAGTATAAAATATAGATGCACTACAAGAGGTAGGATAGGCTACCTGACATCCAGAGGTCTAGAATACGGGCAGAACCATATTCCCTTTAGTGGCTGCCAATCCGTCCCAGATGGTAGGGATATTTTTTTTTACTTTGACTTAAATATTGAACTGAAGACATGCGCATAAAAATAACTACAGCTAAACTACCAAAGAAGAAACTGTACATCATGGACAGTCTTAAATCTTTTTTGTGTTTAAGGTGTTGGGTTTGCATTGTTCTAGTCACAGTTTAAAACCAAAGAAACCCAATAAAAACCAAAAAAATCCCCTCAAAGATGCAGTTTTTAGGACTCTCTGCAGTAAGTTTCTAAATATGTTGCTGGATAGGTGATTGAAATCTGACAAAAAAACACAGCATTTTATAATAATGTCCTGCAGCAAAAGTATGGCACCAATAACTAAACAATACTTTATCACCTTTGCCACTCTCAACAGCTCCCATTAATATCGAGATCATAGTGTTAGGCCTTCTATTCCCCAGCTGACCACGTTAGTGACAGCCAGGGCTTAGGCAATGACATTGAAAAATATTTGCAGTGACACAGCCACAAATCACTGTGAGACAAGTTTAAAACTCAATATTCACTAAACTTGCATCTGTTCTCTTCTTGTTAGAACATCTACAAGATATTTATTATAGGCTGAATTCCTCAAAGAATCAAAACATTGATGGCAAGTGATAAAAAATATTGGTTGATAAAACTAGATGCACAGAGGGGCCTTTGTCAAGTCATTTATTTGTACGAGGTTATTGTCTGAGATGGAATCAGCTAGGACACCTGGTGAAGAGACATTTTCCTAAGATCAGTGTTCGTTTACATAAAGTGCATCCAGTGAATGAACACAAGTATCTGCAAGTCAGATTTTCTTAATGGTCTCTTCATACATGTATTGCTTTTTTTTTGTTTTCATCTCTCCCAGGGAACCTAACCAGACATTTCACTACTTAGCAATTGCCACAGGACATTGTTTCTTCCACGTGCTTCAGATCCTCTCTAAATCAGCTGTTTTGTGGCTTCCTGTTTTCTGGGCATGGTGGTTGGCAGATGTCCTAGATACATGTTCATTCCCATATTTCAGCTGCAAATCTCGTGCCTCTTTCTAAGATCACGCAGGACATGATTTTTCCCATTTTTTCACAGAGCTGTGTTACTAAATCACTTAAGCAGGACATAGAAGGTCCTGAGGGCTAGTGATGCACATCTGCACGTCTCTTACTCCCATCCATTCAGGAGAAGGGACCAAGTAGCCTTACTATAGTGGTAAAGTCACTACATCACCATACTTTGTCCTCACTCACTGTGTTACCTGTTTCTGCCCTGTCCTCGGACTCACACAGGAGGTGACTCTACCAGGGCATTTCCAGAGCTTCTACACCACGCCTGTCTGCTTGTCTTTTTATAACATCCACTTGGGCTAATCCCAATGGGTTAAATACCTCATAGGACATGTGGAAGGAAAGGGGGTATGGAGAGAGTTCTATCATGTTTTAAGGATTTGACGGTGGCCATACGCCTGAAGCTTGCGGTATCTTAAAGGAAATGGGTAGGATAAGGGCACAACTGACAGGTACCAAGTCCCACAGCAACAGAAGCAGAGGAAATTCTTTGAAACTGGGATAAGATCAGTTTAAATGGACCACAAGACAGCCTACAGTGGGTAGTGACCTTCTGGCCTTCCTCCCTATAGGAGGCTGTTGGGGAAGAGAACACCAGCAGGATCAGAAGGCATTTGGCAAACTGATGGACAACAAACTCATATGTGGACGTTAATGAAAGTTGTTAGTAGTGTACCTTGTGACATCTTTAATCCAATGGGTATAAAAACAGGAAAAATAGGACAGTGAACCACAGATAGTGGCCCATCCTCCATACTCTCCCCTGAGGAGCGTCTCCTATTGCTGCTGATTACTGGGCAAAGTAGACCACTGGTCTGATGCAGCAAGGAGTCTCCAAGATTGTTAAGGGTCAAAAGTTGTTTCTAAAGCATGATGACCTCTCTACTAAAATTTTGTAATTAGTTTTCTTTTAACCCACACCCTACTAGAGCAATGATTTTCCTGGCTGGGAATATTTTCAGAAATGGCAACCTTTTGGAGTGCATTGAAGAGTCTGCTCAAGAAGGAGAATGATTAATTCTTAATAGCAAGTTTTGTGGCATATTGAATGACACATTCTTACATTATGTATTGATATATAACACACTGGTCCTATGCCATGCTGACTAGTAGTTCATTTCCAACAAGGCATAGTTTATAGATAATGCAAAAGGTAAGAGACAGAGCCATAAAACTCTGGCTTTTTCAGTTGTACCAAAACCTTTTGGAACTTCATTTTGGTTTGAATGATGACTGTCTTGGATGTTGATATTAAGCAGAAGCAGCAATAAATGTGTGCAATGCCGATCCTGTCCCTGCTTCCCTGAGGCAAGAGGCACAGCACGATAGACTTAAATTTAGATGAACCACAGAAAGTCAGATACTTGTCTGAGGGTTAATCAAACTTCTTTGTTCAGAACTTTCTTGCTGTTTAGTGGGCCTTACTTTTGTCTCAATTTCTAGTATGTAACAGGTGTATTAGTGTTTTTTGCATTTACCTATCCTTATAAGGTCTCATAACTAAACTAAAGTTTAAAAATCCAAGGGTTTATGTTTCCTTGCTGTATACCCAAACCTGTACAGCTGCTTCAAAAACACACTTTCACAGGATCCCTAAATTTTTTATACTGTCTTTCTTATTTTCCTATCACAAGTATTTGTCCTTGTCTCCTCAGTATCTGTCTTAGAAACCTGGAGTGTTTGGACAGGATGGATAAGTGCATTACTCTCTTACTCTGTTTGCACTATGCCACTTCATTTGGGTGATGTTGAGCTTTTCATGATCTCTATAATTCTTCCACATAATTCTTCCAGTCATAGTTTGGAACCAAAGTAAAACAAATGGTGTAGTATAATAATGAAGTAAAATGTAATAACAAATGAAATATTTGTAAATGTATTTGAAGTATTTCTAAATGCCGGTGGTGATTCCATGTTTGTTCCTATTTTAATTTGTCTGTTTAGGCATCTCAGCTGCTTTCTCACTGATGCTCCCTATGTGAGGTATGCTGTTATGTGGTAACACCAAAGACAACATTCCCTCCAGCAAGACTTCTTTGACTGCAAGAAAAAAATACACACTTCTGAAGAGTATTAGATAGAGCAGCTATTTGTTTTATTTTCTACCCTTTGAGCTCTTTCATCAAAAAAAAGTAGGAATGAAAGAGGACATCTAGATATTCTGTTAGAAGCAATGTTTGTGTTAAACTTTGGCTGAAAACAAAAGCTGCTACCTCTTCTGTTTCAGCTTTCTCCCTACATTGGACAGGCTGGGTGTTTGCTCTTCCAAACATGGCCCCAGCCCCAGGGGTTGGGGTGCCAAAGAGGACTGGGGCTCTACCTCAATTGCTGTCCTCCATCACATCACTCTCAGAGGAGCAGAGAGAAGTTCGAAGCAGATTACAGATCTGTGCAGCAAGTGGCTGTATGTCAAAGAAGTGGGTTTGCTTCCTTTTTGTGTCAAAACAATGCCCAGTAAGTTCCATACAATAGTTTGATAGGTATATATGTATGTACGAAGTTGTTTCCGTGCTTCTTAGTCCCTTTGCTATGATCAAGTGCAGTATTATTTTCAGACTGGTAGCTACATCTTGCCTCGCCAGCAGGGTGTCCCAGAGATCTAATTGGCTTTTCCACCAATTTTACTAATGTCTCCAGCTCTTCAAAGCTGCTGCAAAATTTCTAAAGAAAATTAATGAAAAGTTCAGCCTTCTATGAGCTTTACAGTGAAATAGCCCAAATATTTTCAGTTGGCTATTTTGAGGAACAAATCTTCAGTTTTTCTCAGCTGGGTAATAAAGCATTTTGTTCCTCTGGCGTTCGTCTAAAATCAAGACAAAAGATATATTTTTAGAGATGATATGAAATGAAATTGAAATGAGTGAGTACTTGGGAAAAAAGAAACCTTTAGTGCTGGAAATGCTTTGTTACGACTGAATAAACTAAATATGCTTAATATGAAAGGTAATGGTGCGACTGATTGAATAGTTTGACATTACTGCACATGAAATATCATTAACAGGTTCACGATGGTTCTATATCAATACCACATCTCAGAATAAAATAAATGGAAATTCGGGACTACAACGATTTGTCACTGGAGCCTTTCAGTGTCATTTAAGAAAATATTTTCAGTGAAAGACCAGTCAGCATGAGCTGGAGTAGCAGAAGAAATTACAGCCTTGTGTAAATTTGAGAATAATCCCAGTTAAACAATTTAAGCTAGCTGCAACATACCTGTGAGAGGACAAGTGAGGGCCTATCAGCTCCTGTATCTTTGACTTCATTGGACATCACCAGTTCATACCTGTAGTCATTACTGCTGCCAGTTCTCAGGATGTGAGCTCTCAGCGTAACTCCAGCAAGAGATGTCTGTGTTGATGTTGTCTCCCAAGCATACTCTGATGGTGCCAGGTTCATTGTATTATTCGCAGGGTGGATATAAGAGCAATATTCTACACCTCAAACTCATTCAAGGATCCAAGATGCGTAGCCTGTGTCAGCATCTCATGGCCAAGAGGTTTATGGATAGTCACTACAAGGATTAGCCTACATGATCAAGATCCTTTGGACTTTGGCATAGGTGTGGTTCACCCTTTCACCCTGTGATTCACCTTACCAAGATGTCAGAGGCAGAATTTCCGTCTTCACCCAAGAGACACATGTGTTCATAGCCATCTTCATCAGCATAGGCCATTGCCTTGAATAAAAGCAAACAATACTGAAGGTTAGGAAGCTGTAAATCTGGACAGTAAATCTGACCTGGCATTTCATGGCTGCTGTATTAGTTGCAGATGCTATGCAGCCATTCTGTCGCTCTCCCATTGCTGACAATAGAAGAGGTCAGAACAACTCTTCCTATACATTACCATGTACAGCCTCAAGATGCTAATTACAATTTCTGTCCACTTTCTGTTAGGAAATTTCCTTCTGACAGCTCTGTGTCAGGTGGTGAGTACTTCTGTGTCCCATGTCTAACTTCCAAGTGCCTGTAACATCTTGTGGGTGCCCCCCTCACCCTGCAGACGGATTTGGTCTCAAAGTGGAACCAAATACGGGAACATGCTTTAAAATATTATAAGTCATTTAACTCAATCACTTCCATCTTCTGGTTAAAATTAGCTGGCCAGACACAGATGTTGCCTATCACGGCTTCACTGACTATCACTATTGTCTTGCCATCTTCAAATTTACGGTATTAATAAATGACTACGGAAACACAATGTTTTTCCAATTGAGGAAACCCAGACAAAATCGGAAGCTGACAAGAAGATAGGGAATATGGAGATAACTCTCCAAGTTTCTTGTGTTTTAATTTGGCAAGTTAATCTGATTGGATCTCATTACAACTGGAATATATTTTCGTTTGCCTGTACACTTTTGAAGGGGCCACCATTGGGAGCATTAAACTACTGGACTCCACTTGCTCTTTTCAGAAGTCAAAATCAAAAATGCAATAAACAAATACAATAATACATAAATAAACTGAAATAAATGAACTATTGAGCAATGCGAACCTAGTTTTACAAGCATTGGGAAGAATTATATTCCAGTTATCTGCATTTCTATAATATTTCAGTATATAACACTGACTGTTTTCCCTATTTGCATTTTTCTGATATTTGTAAGGATGAAAAAGAACAAGGATGAGGACCAACATCTTAAAATTCCAATGCTCTACATGTTTTTATGTTCTTATGCGAGTATCCAAATGGAGGGGTACATTTTTTCACATTTTAAAGTAATATCACAGATTTACATGCAAATAAAAGGGAGCAGAGAAAGCAATAGATAAGCTATTGATGTTCATAATATCATATTTAATACAGGTACATATTGTCAAGTATATCTGACAGCCGAAGCTTTTCTTTGGTAGGAAGTTGCATAACATGGAGTATAATGCCAGTGTCAAGCCACAATATATTCATGAAAACATCAAGATTTGGAGGGACAAAAACAACATCAAGTTTTGTAATTATCTTCCACTTCTCTACCCAAATGACAGATTTTTTCGAAATTGTTTCATTCTTGTGGTTTCCAAATCAAAATTTTTAATTTTGAAATGTCATATTCCTTAATTGAAGTTATAGCATGATGCAGATTTAAAATAAAAAGTTAAATTAATTCCCTGCCCCTTTATATTTTTTATTGTTTGTCTTACTGAAAACCTAGAGACCAAAGAGTTTGTGTTTTCTTCTTCCAAAGCAACATATGTTATTTTTCTTATCTGTTTTCATGCATATGTTATTTTTAGACAGCTCAAAGATACTTCTTTTTTGTAAATCATGAGGAGTTGCAATTTTTGCTTAATTAAAAATCAGAAGTCCTGAAGTCATTCCACTGGGGAAAAAACAAACGTAACAAGTTGTCACACGTGCGCAGGATTAATGTGGAAAAGTTGTTAACTCTGTGCGCATTTTTTTATTATCATGTCCTTCTTTTCTTCTGTTTCTTCGGCAATCCTTAAAACTTTATAAGCTGCATTTATGTTAAGCTGTTCCTGATATGCTCCAATAAGTGTGCTTTAGACACATTGTTAACATAAGGCCAAATCTGTAATACAGCATGGACAATTAAGTGCACAATTTTTGTATAAATGCAAAATCCCTCACTGTGAATTATTTAATTAATGCTCTACAGTTCATTTAATAGCACTCTTTCAAAGGCCATTTCACTCACAGAAAACTAATTTCATTCTTCGGGTTGATTTAATTAGATTGTATGATATATGGTATTGCTAATTCAGTGGCTCTCTTTGCAGTGTCTAGCCCGTTGCTCCTATTGTCGGCAATCTGTCAGCCCCATTTTTAACAGTATTGAAAAATTCAAGCTTTATTATTGCTCGCTCACTCTTTCTCTCCCATCAGGAGGAAAGTAATGAGCTTTTCTTCTTATGAGAGCAAGCAGAGAGTGTGGTGCCCTTAGCGCTTCAGGCACTGAGCAGTATTAACAGCCTGATTCATGAGTTAAGTTTCTAACTGCCCGTGGCTATTAGCACTCAGTCCTTTGGCTGTCATTTAGTTAAAAAGACTCTTCGGTTAATTCACTCTTTTAATGAGACTGTGCTATTCAACTAATGTATTTTACTGTATGAAAGGTCACACCAGGAAGCAAAACAGATTGGAGGGAATGTAGCGGGAAGCCTGGCTGTCAAGAAACAGTTCAAGCCTCGCAGGCATTTCGCCGTCGCGGCGCCCGTAATAGGCTATGGAACTGATGGGCCAGCGTTCACCTCAACAGTTGAGCACCATAAATCACAGCTAAATAGAAAGCAGATTAATCAGAGCCACAGACAAAAAGAGCACGTGTTTCATTACCCATATAATCACTAACATGATTGCCAGACAAGCCGGGGGAACTGTACATGGGGCTGACAAAATGCAGTGCGGCGGCGAGTGGGGGAACTCAGGTCCACGGAGCTGCGGCCACTAAATCTTTTCATTAAGTAGCTGCTCTGCGAGACCCTCTTGTCAGAGGGCCGCTTGCTCGGAGGGTGGTGCGGGGGGAACAGGCGTAAAACAGGAATATAAAGCTGCATTTGAGTGAGAAGGGTCAGAGGCAGCGGCGGTGGCAGCGGAGAAGCTTTTTCTCCCCATGGCTCAGTTTCCACATCATCCCCGGCGTCACTGCGGCTGGGAGAAGCACGTGGGAGATGGGATGACCCGCTCCTCTTCCTCCCCTCTTTATATTACCCTGCAGCGAGCCAGACCCAGCCTGCTCCCCACTGTTTTCTGGGTTGATGTACCATCGCTTTAGCTGTGTGGCACATACCAAGTGGTCATATATGAGAGGACATCTCATTTTAATTTATTCTGTGCTTCTCCAACGTCATTTCCTCATTGCACTCTCTCTCCTCGCTCACACTCTTTACGTCACTGGGAACTGCGTGTAATACACGTGTCCACAACCTACAGCTTCTCCCTGCTGAGCTTCAGAGGAAAGGTACGGTTGAAAATCTGGTTTACTTCAGAATTTCTGCTTGGGACATCCAATTGAAAATGTTTTTCTGAATATTGCTCATTAATTTACAAAAGGAGAAAATGAGAAGAACCTCTGCTCTGAATTGCTTCGCATCTGTCTGCTGAGGCGTTAAACATCTGAATTATTGTGAGGGTATGTGTGTGTTTTGCTGGTTTTTAATTAGTGTCATTGGGGGGAAAACTCCAGCACTTTAGGGGCAAAAGTATATTATTTTTTAGAAATTGTAATTCCCTCAAACTATGGTAAACAAATCATTCTGATTTAAATTTCCCGAGCAACTTCCAAACAGGGAAACCGTATGTTTAATTACTAAACATCTGTTGCAAAGAATACCCCTAGCTTTTGCAGCACTAATATCACGGTATGAATTTTAAAATGTGTCAGCAAGGGATCACGAAAGCTTTGGGAGCAAAGAGCTGCTCACTTTAACCCCTGAACCAGATAATCTAACAGTAATCCATTCAAAACTAATCAAACATTTACAGAAACGCACCAGCACTGAGGAAAACAATTCATCATCTTCATATGCTCATTACACTCCCAACATCTCAATCTACCTATGTAAATGAGACTGGGGATCTGACATCAGGTCCATGTACAGAAATTATAAACAAATATTCATCCATTATGCTGCTGAAATTTAACAGCTGGAGCACTAACAGTAGCTGAACTCCAAGCCCCGAGTATCAATTATTTATGAACCTAAAACTGACAAGACTGTCTAGGTGAATTAGCTGCATATGTCAAGCTTTGTTATAAATCCCAGCCTACTGTAAAACTCATTTTCATAGAATGTATGTACAAGGCTGACAATATATCAACAGTACAGCATTAATAATTTAGAAGAATGGTACCATAAGGGAGCACCTAGAAACTCTGCTCTGCAATATAGTTGATATTACAAATAAAAAAGTCAAATAAAATAAATTTCCCATAAACAGAGAATCAAATAAAGCATTTCTCTATGATGTTATATTCAATTTTCAAAAAACTTACCAGTAGATACTTGCATTTTTAGGAAGCATAAGTGTCACCTGAAGTTGTTAATATTTTTTCTCCATTGCTAAAAGTGTCTTTGAATTTTTAGGCCCATTGATGTAGGCTGCATTGCATTTATTTTTTTTCTACAGATTGAGAACTAAAAGTAAGGTGAGGGTAAGAGATGGAAGGAAAGCATTTTTTTCAGCAAGCACTACTGCACACTATGGCTCAAGACCCTGAAATAAAGTATAAGACTACCTACAAATAAATGCCGTTAATTATAGGCTAAAATCTAGGCTTTGATGTATGCACGTGACACAAATTGAGGTAAAGGATACTCTGCTCTGATAGTAGAGTTTGTTTAGTTATCTTAGCTATTGCTCCCATTAGAGACATCACGAAATTTCTTTGAGGTATCTTTGTGTGAGAAGTCCATACAAAAGCTGTTGGACACCCTACATACAACCACCTACGTGGTATAAGCCAAATGCAAGGACAAGGCCTAAACTGGAACATTTCTAAGCTTAGGGAAATTTCTGATCTGAATGTCTACACTGTGATCGAATAAAAGGACACATCAAAATTTTGCCCAGTGTCAGAGAAACTCAAGATGGATCTGCATTTTTCTGTTCTCTCCCACCTCCACAGAAGAGCAGCCTTCTGCTGCTTTGATGAAGCAATGCACACAGTTACCCAAAATCTGAATTTTGTTCAGAAGCTCCAGGCTTATTAGCACGTATAACTTCACCTATGCCCATGAAGGCATGGCTGGTTGCAGCAGCTTTCGCTATTCAGAGAGGTTGTGCACAAAAAAAATGAATACACACTCATATGAGAATCCATGACTATCAAATAAACAAGATTGTATCTCATATACAGAAATAGCCCGGTTTTTGATCAGCTGTGAACATCAGCTGTCCTTTTCTCCACAACACAACTTTCAGATTATTGAGAAAAATGGAAGGAAAGGGAAAGGAGGGGAGACGAGAGGGAGACGGTCCCAATCTGCAGTACAGACACCAAAGGCGAGGGATTGTAAAAGTGAATCCGTAATATTAAGTTCAAGAGGATGCCACTGACTTCGTTAAGATTGGTCCCACACTTAAAGTTAGCATCTGTTTTGTGTACTCCTTAACTGGGATTCATACCAACAACATACCAAGAATCCATGAGGGCATCTTTTGAGGCAGAAAAAAATCACTAGAATCTCAAAACTGAGAGGCACGGTGTTTTGGAAAAAAATTGTGTCACTACAAACGGTAAAAAGAAATGTGTACTTTGAAAGAATCGGTAGTGGTTCAAGAGAGGTTGACAAAGAAGTTAACAGAGCATCTTTGAGTCAGGAGAAAGAGAATTCAGAGGAGTACAAATGTCCTTAGTGATTCATACTTACACAACAATGCAGAAAAAACCAGCTGAGTTTATGAGTGAGGTGTGGAAAACGCTACAAAGCCATCTCCTCATCTGCAGGATACTGCCACTTCTGACTCAGGAAACACTTGTAAGAGACTGTGAAAATTTAATAAATATACTCTATTAGATAAAGATAAAATCAGAGATAAACATGTGCCTGGTTAATACCTGATGCCTGATACATCAGAGATTTATGAAAGAAGAGTTCTTCATTTTAGCTGGTGGTGGTGGGATGGGGGAGGACCCATGGGTCATCCAGTGAATCCTTCTGTAGTAGAGAGGGAGGGTTTATGTAGCAATTCCTATGTAATTCTTCAGACTATTAGGGCTTTCCATTTCCCATTGCTTTAGTATTATCTGCACGGGTTGCTTGCTTTATGTTTTCAAAAGTAGAGTTTAATAATAATAATAATAATTCACTGAGGGTGAAATTCACTCCCGGGCAGAAAGCCCAAGACAAGGCCTTTGCATCACTCAAGTCGTGTTTAAAATAGAGCCTCATTTGGATTTAAATGGTGCAGAGATCTTCTGCTGGTCTAGAGACCAGTGAACTTCACCTTGAATGCCCCTCAATGCCGTGGTGCTGGCTTAGGCACACAAAAGGGCGTTTTCTGCTGAAATCCCAAAGAGTTTTCCCCACAAACTTCAAATGCAGAATGAAGATGTCCCTGTCTGCTCGAAACAATGACAAAGGCATTGCAGGCAATCCACAGAAGAATTATCCAAGTTTAATATTTTGACTTCATTAACTTACTTGGTGTCTGATGACATCTCTCAGTCTACTGGTGGCTCTTCTTGCTAACTGATGCTTTTATTAATACTTCCAGTGTCTTCTTCACATAGGTGGCCGCTATGTAATTTTTCCCATTAGCTCCTTTTGTTAATATTCTAAATTCTTCTTGAATACTTTCTCTTTTCCAAAAGTCATTACTTTCTAACATCACATTGTAGCAGAGCTGCAAGCTGGCACTCCTGTTTGTGCTGCTACACGTTGCACCACAGCACGGGTAGAGTTACCCACGCTTCCACGATGCCCCGGCAATGCTTGCCATCCTTGCCACCTGTCATGGGCACTGCTGAGTGCTGTGCTCGAAGACCAGAGAAAAGAGATGTATTCTGGTTTCCTTTTCCAATTCCGTCAAGGACTGGAGCTATTCAGAGTCACTATTTTGACTTGAAATTACCTAACAACCATTCTAGTTATGAGAAGTTATAGCAATTATGCAGATCTGCTCACCTGGTTAAGAAAACATTCAACAATATCCAAAAGTGGCTCTTCAAAGTGTTATCTAGCTGTCTCCCAACACCACCCCACCCAAAGCCATTCAAAATCAGTGAGCCCGAGCAATCAACTGGCAGTTTAAGCAGCAATCTTCAAAGCCTCCTGAAATAAAGTCATTATTTTCTATTGCACAATAATCTCTATTTACTGAAAAAGAGCTGTAGTTCCTCATATTTGACAGTTGTTTTAGTTGGGTTAGGGTAGAAAGGTACATCAATATCTTGACTCCAAATATAACTCTTTTAGGCTTTTGCAAGTGTGGTTTAAGCTTCAAAGACACAGGTCAACAACAAAGAAAGAGTGATTTGAGTACCTGTGGGAGTTTGAGCTAACATTTCATGTGAGACTGGTGTCATGAGGGCTACTTGGTGCATTTCGAGGCATCAGCTCAACAGCTGTATGTTTTCCTTTAATTTCTGAAAGGGCTTTTCAACACAATAGTTCTGTGATTTCTTGAAAATTTTAGTTAGAACTGAGCCTAGAGCTGAGAGTCTCATAACTGTAACTCAGAAACTGGATTTGGAGCTGAAAAATAATTCAAAATGAAAAAAATGGTATTTTTTTGAATTGGTTGTACTTGGTGATAACTCTTGACTTATTCTTCTGTGCAGCTGCAATAAGCTATGATTCTGGGGACCTGCTTATGTGACTAAAAAGATAACTCTCGTTGGGAAGAAAATTGCCTCTCTGACATAAATCTTTGGAATAGGAGTTTACTGAAAAGTGGTAAATATGAGGGGAAAAAGAATCAAATATCCCAAGCTAAACAGGAACTAATTTATGAACATACTGCTCTAATTTGGTGGTTGCTGAGTGGAGCAATCATCTGGTGTGCCCAGAAAAGCAGCATTAGCCTTTGACTGGGGCCTTGGCAGGGACAGCAGGGGAACTGAAGGACAAACAAACTGTAGTCAGGGAACTAGTGAGACCATCTGAGTCACTGAATAACATCCTTGACTGCTGCAGGCCCTTCACAACATGTCTTCAACTCATACATGTGCTGGGTCTCTCCGGACAGATAATTGTTTTCCTTTCACTGCTCTCTCTTTTATCCATCTTTGTACAGGGTCTATATTACATTGATGCAATAGCCATATATTGGCATATGATCACTGCTGTTACTAGTAATTTTATTTTGATAGTTTCTAGCTGTAAAATCTCACTTCAAACAATTCTGGTTAATTAATATTTTTATTTTTCATTGGCAAGTCATTTACTACTGCAGAAGTCATGCTGGCTATTGCCTAAGGGTAGCTAGTTGCTGTCTTGTCTCAGTCACTCTCTGCTGAGACTGGGGCCTCATTGCTTGGTGCATTGACGGTAGCAAGAACAAGCTTTAACAGGAGCAGAAGAGAAGATCAGCGAAGATTTGCATTGCATCAACCATGAAGATTGCATATAGTAACAAACATTGCTTCTTGACTGCCTTTTTGGTTTTTAACTAGACTTTGCAACTCATCACCGCCAAATTTTTGCCAGCCGAAAAGCCCTGTTGTAGCACCTCTTCACACTGTGAACAGAGCTAAGAATGAATTAGAAAATTCTACAGTCCCAGTCTTACCTCTTCCAGTTCAAACTGTTGTCCATATTTAAGGAAGCCTACACAAATATGCAAAATTAAAGTGATCTGATTATAGGACTCGAGATACTCTAAATGTCAGATGTAGCCTGTAGTGCTACATAACGCAGTGCAATGCAACGCCCACTCACAGTCAGGTAAATTACAATACCCACAAAGTATTGATGAGGACACTGGGAGGGAACATGTCCTAGACCTTGATTTACAATGACACAGTGTAAGCACCTGCCCATCAACAGCAAAGATCCCAAAACGGATGCTGATTTTCATCAGCCTGAAAAAAACCAGCACCATTAATTATCATTTTTACATAAAACAAGGGAAGTATGGGGCAGAGAAGAAATGGATACTCCATTTTCATCTACTGAGACCTAGAAGTTTTCTCCAAAGTTTGACCAGTGTGACTGACGTCCCAAAAGCACTTTCATTTTTGACATACTAGAAAGTATTCCCTGCGGTGTGTCTCACCCTACCTGACTGCTACTATGTTTAAAATGCCTCGGGGTGTATTTTGCTTCCAATAAAGCACATCAGACCTACTTGCCTAAGAAATAAAGCTGCTATTCTTGGCAATGATGTTGATTGTGCATGGGCTGCACACACTCCGTACATGGACAATTAAATTTAAAAACCATTTCAAAATTACGTACAGCTAGCAACAAAAACGAGGTTTGCAATATTTGGATGACTGAACTTGATGCCTGATAAATCTCTCCTTTCTGCTTTCTTTCCAGCTCATTCAGATGATGCAGATAGAAGTTCACTTATAATGTTTTATGTGCTTTAAAATTGGAAGGCCCTTGTTGTTGTAATGACACTGATTTTTTTTTAATTATGTCATTGCAGATGATGCTTAAAATAAGCAAAGCTTCTAAATGACTGCCACTGCTAGTGAGTAGCTGCCTTTCTTAGGAAGTAAAACAGAGAAATACCACACTGGTGGAAGTAAACAAACAAAAAAATGACTCCATAAAGAAATAAAAAACCAGAGAGTGAGGAGCGGGTTTGTGTCTGAGACTGCTAAACAGAGACAGGAACTTTAAAGGTATGTAGGATCTACAGACTTCTATAAGTCTTTTGCCCTGCCTTGCCTTTTAATAAAAAGTGGACAGAGAAAAAAGAGGAGTATGTGGAGAGCTGTTCTTTCTTTTTGGTGTAGATTTTAGGTGTGACATGAACTGTTGCCCTAGATGTCTATGAATCCTTCTGATCGGCCTTGGTTTTGAGTGCTAAGGTAATTTCTGAGTATCATGTCGATTTGGTTATTGGGAAATTTTTCTGCAAGTTGTTTGAATTCAATTAAAAGCTATCTTGGACAACAAGTGAGGAAGGAAATGGACTGGTAAATATTTAAAGGTTCTTAGAGGATGGTGTCACAAGTATAGGCTTTGATGATTTTACTTTACGACACTGGTTTAATCTAGAACAAGAATAAACCTGTGACTAGGGGAGTGACCCTTCCCCACTGCGGCCAGGTTGTGCCGATATCCCCCTGAATGATGCTGTGTGGCTCCACATTCCGACAGACTGTAGCAGAGCATGTGATGGCAGGGGAACAGACGGAGTTAGTACAGTCGAACTTAATATTGGCATTTCCAGACATAAAGGTTGCAGGGTGAGGAATTAAGAAATATTCTTCTGGAGGAAGGTTTTGTGTATTTGTCTGTCTAAACATGTGTAACGGTGGTATATTTTCTAACGATGTAATGTAAGGGAAGCAGCAACAAAACCTTTTAATGGTGTGTAATGCCTATTAATGTGGATAAAATCAAGAAACTGAAATTATAAAGCAGATGTTGTCTGCACAAAGACCTGAGGAGATCCTTTGCTGGTATTTTTCCAGTTATTGAACCACCAGGTGTGACTGCATAACACGAAATATGGAAGCCCAACAAATGTCGTACTAAGTACTTTTCAAAGATGTAGTTGATCATCAAATTCCAATAACAGTTTAGGTACTTTAGTTGATATTGAGATTAATATACAGCTTGCTGCAGCAAGAACCTCTTCAGTTTCTGACCTTGGCTGGTAGTAAAATCCGATCGATATTTAGACCAAGCAAGCGTTCCAGAGAGGATGCATTGAACACATTAGTTTCCTAAAAAAATACTGTCATCAGCTAGAAAATCTAATCTGCTGTGAGGAATACGATGGAACAGAATTGAGTAACAACCTAAAAGAACTTGAATATTCACCTGAATAAAAACAGGGTTTACTTCAGCTCTGGTTTCACTCTTTTGGCTTCACAATTTTCTACCATTGCTTCCCTCCCATGCAGCAAGTAGTTAGTCCCTGCATAAAGGCAGGAGTTTACTTTGAAAACCTGGTTAGAGGACACTGAACCACCAGTATGATATAACTGGTGCAATCAAGACTAAGCAGTACATCTCAAATTTCAAGTTGCCAGGTACACCCTACATGCAAACATTTCATTGGCCAGGAATTATTCCTGGGAATTCTTTGAGACAAAAATATCAGATTCACAAATGCTGTAGATTTCTTACCCAAAGTTCTAAATAACATGTCTGCTGATAATGTAATATAAATGTGAACAACTGATACCTATTACTTGATTGGATTAGTGTTTTCAAAGTACAGGTTATGCCTTGTTCTCCTTCTATGTATATCAGTTATATCTATTTAAGAATATAAAATATATTGCTAAAATATATAATGTTTTGCTGAATTTTATTTGATTTGTCTTTCTGATGTCTTTGGGATCTTAGTCAAAGCTGATCATTCCAAGTACATATTAGACTAAGGGAAAATCTAGTTTCCAAAGGGCTTCAACCTAATTGGATTTTGTGCAGATTTTTTGCAGATTATTATGCATGGCTTAGAAAGTTACATGTGCAGAATACCTGTGATGTCCTTTTGTGAGCACATGTAAGTGATAGAGCTCATATGGACAAAAACAGTCCTAAGCTGTTTTTCATCAAGACTGCTTTCAAGCAATGGGATCAAGTAAGCTAAAATACAAAAAAAAAATTACTTTTTATTTCACCTCTGTATAAGTACTTATCCATTATGGTTAACGTGACTGCAGGATTTCCATGAATATAACGACAGATTTATTAAATCTTGTCCAGTGTCTTGGAAAAAAATCAGTCTTAGAGAAGCTGCTCAGAAGTTTGAAAACCATTTATAAAAACAGAATAATTTTACCAGATTTAGTCCTTTCCCGTGACTGTAACACAGTTCCTAAATCCAGTTGCAAGATTTCTTTTTTTGATCTGTAAATCTCTGATACACCTGGCGCTTGGCACTGGGATATGTGCAGCTGAATCACGTAGCCACCAAGCAAGCCTTACACAGGCAGGCTAGTATCACGTCTCCCTCCCAACCAGAGCACAACCTCGCCACAGGCAACGAATCCTCAAAAGAAGGTCTTTATTTGTGAAAGTGGCTTTTATTATGTGTTGTTCTGCTACAGCCTGGACTGACAGCACCTATAGTATCCTGAGTTCTCAAGGCTGCCTCGAGGAAGAGGAAGAAGGGTGAGCCATGGGGCATTTTTCAAGAGGCACACATAAAACTGTGAACATCATATCTTGAGAACAGCTCATTCCGCTCTCCTTGCTTTGCTTAGCCCAGGTTTGTAAGAGAAACACAATGCTTTCATTTCCTCTCTTTTATGGATCGTCGATGGGTAAGGTTTATTTTTATAGTCAGCTGCCTTCTGACACGTGGCAATGACTTTAAGGAGCTGTTCCTGCAAAACAGACGGTGTGTGCTGCGTTCCCCTAGTGCAAATACTGAAAGGGGACTTCTCCCAGTCCTCTCCTCCACTGCCCTCACAAACCTTCGCATAGCACCTCCGCATTGGCCAAGGCAGTATCAAGAAAGAGAAGGAAAATGTGAAGAGAGCTCAGGGAAAACTGTAGTTTTATTCCTTTGGAGTCATGGACCTAAAAATAACTTCGAACAATGAATTTTTTTTTAATAGTCATTTATTGAGTTAACTGTTTTGTAAAGAACTATCTAATGCATCTGGCCTGGAAAAGGTTGCAACCCTACCACTTGCATGTCCTTCCTTAATGAAATGCACATTTCCCTATACTGCTGGGTAGCAAAAGATCTCGATACACACTAGAGTAAAAGTAAGTAAAAATAAGTGTAGCAAACATAGCTGCTGAATCTCCTCCTTTTTCCATTCCATTCCCTTCAGTGGAGAGCATCAATTATTTGTAAGTACAAGATTAGTTCAAGAGCAACAGAGGGATAGAGCCTAGCGCAATTCTGTGCTTTGGAGGACACAGGTATTGTGCTTAGTACACATCTGCAAGGCTCACCCTCTTAAATCAAATGCTGCTCCACTGCAGTATCTAAATTGTTCCAGGTGTTGTAGTCAGTAAACATTTGCTCAGGATTTTATGTGTGTACTACAATTTGAAGATTTGTTTTTATTTAAAATACTTGGTTTTCCTTCTGTCTTTGTAAAAGGCTTTTTTGCACTGGAAGAAAAATTCACTCTGATAAACCTGTGTGGGGCCATGGGTTATTTGTTAACCTAACCTGGTAGAACTACATTTCTTCCATACGATTCGTTTTTGTAATATTCTCACACCAGTGATATCTCCCTGCTGGTAAATAAAACCAAAAAGGAGCACAGAGTGAAGTGAAACTGCATAGACACCACTGTAATATTCTGGTTATAAAAAAGAAAGGCAAGCGTTGGATGGCAAATCATAAGAATACATTTACCTTTAAGAATTCTTTACATGGGTCATTACAGAATCAAGCTTTGTTTATGTTACAGTACAGAACTGAAATAAAATGGAGTTTAACAGTAAGGATAGTAACAGTAATTCCTCTGTGGAACATGCACAGAAACTTCATCTGTATGCTGGCATAGAGGTGGTGTTCAATTGCACTTTCTAGTTTTATTGTCATTGATTGTATAACAAATAGAACAGCAATATCCAGTACACTCAGATGGTTAACCATCCAATGTGTCCGCTATAGTTTACCTGAAATGTTCAATCTTTTTAGTCAGTTCTCCTCCTCCCCCCAAAATAAAGGTGAAGAAAAAGGGAGACATTACCAGATCATTCCCAGAAGCCTCTTTTTTCATATCCAAAGATCTAAAGAACACACAAACAGAAGACAAACGGACCCTATTCAGAACTGGGCGTCACCTAACCAGGAACACCCAGAGATCTGTTTCTAACTAACTTGATCCTCCTCTCTCCATCTTGCGTATAAGCATAATACAATTTTAAAACAGTTGTGCCACGTTCCAAACCCGTTCCCTCTTCTCCATCACTTATATGAGAAACTGCATGACTCTGCTTTCAAAGCCCTTCACAGCCAGTCTTCCAGTGAGATACCGACTCTTCTGCACTCCCAGGAGACCAGCTTTCATGCCCATCATCTTCCATATAGGCAGCTACGGCGCTTTGTCCGGTGCTCCCATCGTATCTGGCCCAGCTTCCTTAAAGGTCTGTAAATTGCCCTTAGTGTCCCAAGGACAGATGTCAGCAGGCTTGCTGACTAGCTCTATCTCCTCCTTCTTGAGCTTTGGTGATGCTCATTCTTATTTATTCCGTAAATACTTGCTTTTCTTTTTCCTGCCCAAGGCACAGGAACACCGTGGCTCATATACCCTAACAATTTATCTAACAATTTATTTCCTGGACTTTGGCCAACGAGGCATTTCAACCTAGTGCAGAGCCTCCTGGGAAGCCGCCCACCTCCAGAAAGACACTTTGTCCCAGCACCGAGGGCTGGATCTGCTGGAGGTGACAGCAGTGGCAGCGTTGCCGCCTCTGCATCCTTCACATCGCTCTGCCGTGCGAGGAGGCACGAGCTTTGCAGTGTGTGATGAACACTCTGATCCTTGCCACATAAACAACACCTCGGACCACTATGCCTGATGCACCATACGTTAATTCTTAGCTACAGGAGGATGGTTCTTCCATGCTGATTCTTGATCTAACACAGCATGCACAGCCGTCCTGGACTGCTGACACCTATTTAGTTCTTGAGCCTGCTGCAGGGCTGAACAGCCTGATGTTCCTACAGACCCATCAGTAGCAGCCCCACAAGAAAACCACTGGAGATGAGACACCTGAAAAAGCATCGTGTCTGCCACAGGCTGTGTTTCAAAAGAACAGCTGGTCAGACACATCGAAGTGTCTCTATGTGCTGCTCTCGTCAGAGCAATCATTTCTTTTACAACTGGTTACACTCCAGTAACCCACCCTCCGGGTGCTCCTCATGGGTTTGGTTACACAGACCTTGGGGGACAGCGTGACCACATATAAAAGACTGTGAAGCACAGCCTGGTGTTTTTTTTCACTGTTCAAACGAAATCATCAGCAATCATTTCAAACAGCCCTGTGTTTAGGAGAGCTCGGGGCTGAATTTGGGAATTTTGCAGACACGCCTGCGGGAAGCGAAGGAGAGGGGCAGCTGGAGATGAAGCAGTGTGATGCCTGCGTGGCAGGGGCAGCGGAGCCGCTCTGGCAGCACGTGGGGAGAAGCGTGGCAGGAGCATTTGTCCCACCCACTCTCCACTCTCGCAGGTACCAGCCCCAAGGCACGCAAACAACTGAGCAGGGACTCACCTTAAAGAGTTCTGCTTGGGGGCCAAGCACAGAATAAGCCCCTGGAGAAGAAGGGGTATGAGGAGGAAGGACAAATCTCCCGAGACCTTTGGGGTGCAAACCTTGGCAGAGCCCATCCCCTCTGTCTATGCCAAGCCGGGCTGATGGAAGCTTTCAGCCTGCTCCTGCTCCAAAGGGGAAAGACTCACATGGGCAGACCCCAAGCCCCTCACAGCTCTCCACACACAGCTGGTTGGGGCTTTATAGCTCCATCTTCCCATCCTCTAGCTCGGCAGCCAGTGGGTGACACTGCTGGCGCAGGAGGCCACAGAAATGCCCGCTGTGGCAGAGTTACCTGCTGGCCCCTCCAAAGCGGTTTTGCATCAGGCTACCGCTGCCTTGCCTTATGGTGAGTAAAAGTCATAAAACTACCATCAGCTCAACGACTGTAATGACTACTCTGAAGCTTTTTATAGGCGATAAGCTACTGTAAAGGTCTGCCGGTAATTTGTGGATAGGGTACATTACCGTTATCCTTGAGGAATTTCTGCTTCCTTTTTATATGCCTTTTTTCTCTTGAGGGGACTCTGAAATTAACAGGAGACGTTAGTCTGAAGCTTTGCCAGAGCCTCTCTCGCCGAGCACAGGCTGCATTTATTTCTCTTCAGACATGATCTGGTGCTCCTGAAGAGAGCCGCAGCCTGCTGATTCAGGGCTGGATGTCTCCCTCTACCCCTCCGCGGTTCAGAGGATTGCAAAGGGGCCGTAAAGTGAATTGAAATTTCCTGGAAATGGTATAAAAGGAGGCGATGAGATTCTAAATAGCATAAACCAGCAAAAAGCTTTAATGGTTACACATTCATCACAAACCCCTCTGGACCAAGCAGGGGAGAAAATGTGGGAGGTTACTTGATTTGCGAACTGCCCACATCAGTGAAATTCTCATGGTGGCACCTGGGAGAGAGACTGGGTGAAGAGGGCAGTTTTTCCATACGAAGCAAGCTGCAACCCTAGTTTTGGGCCAGTTCTTCCCATAAAACTCAGCCCAAATGAAAATTGACAATGATTGAGTAATTTACCCAGTAATGACAAAGCTCAAGTAAGTGTCCCCAGTGTAGTTTTTCTAGGCTGTAGCTGACACCACTGCCACGCCAGCAAACGCTTCGCACTGCAGGCGGTATTGCTACCAACAAAACAATCTTCCAGAGATCATAGAATGTTAAGAAGTTCATTTGTTTAAAGCATTATGAAATAGTTCCCTTGCAGATCTCATTCTTTAATTTCCTGCACTGAGGCTGAGGTGTGGGACACCAATACTGATAGATCAGATTAACACCTCCGATGCTCAGATTTTCCACCACGCTACTGCAAAACACATCATCGCCATTGCAATACGAGCTCTGCATTCTGGACCTGTTACACTCAGGGGACGTGAACAAACTAACATAAAGCTAAAATAACATAAGCGATTTCTTCCGATGGGGAAACTAAACCATCTGGGTTGCTAATTTCCCTTTTGGGGAAAAAAAAATAAACAAACAAACAAGAAGGAGTTTACTTTTTCTTCTTTATCCTCTAAATAAATCCATTTTCTCTCGCAGTATAAGGCTTCAGACAAATCCAGTAACTGCAGCAAAAATCTCAGCGTGAATATAGTGGTTGAAATTAATCACAGGCTGGAGACTGAGGGATTTTTGTAGTTGTCCTCTGATACAGACTGTGACTTGACAACCAAGGTCTAAGGCCCAGCAAAAACAATTTGTGTGATTACCAAGCAAAGAACTTCTGGCACTTTATTTGATGCGTTACACACAGAATGGTGCTATTTAAAACAGGCTTTCATTTCGGGCAGAACAAAAAAGAGACCTGGGGAGGCAAAAAACATAGGAAGTCAGATATTACCCATATCATGACAGTACCTCCCAGCTCTCAGACCTGAGGACCACGATTTCACTGATGTGGGCTGAGACAGCCCAAAACCAAACCAAACCTTGCCTTGCAGTACTTGCAGTTTGTTCAGTAATTAACTCTCCTTGATGTTTTCAGAGTGTTGAAGGGGAAAACAAAATGTATGAGATAGATCTTGGAAGTTGCCTATATTTATGGAGAAGGAGAATTTTGGAAAAATTAAGGCTTTGTATGACCTAATACCCATCTGAAAACGTGTGTTTCTGAGAATCATCCTGTTTCATTGTGACAGTGATTTTTCTGAATGTCTCTAAACATTTTTAATACACTTTTTAATGTAACAGCTGATTAAGAAAACATGTAGAAAGTTAATTGTGATATCCAAGTCCTCTGGAGAGCAAATCTTGAGAGATGTGAGTGGTTCCACAAACAGCACAGAGGTCACAACACAGAAGACAACTCAGTTTTATGGTGCTGTGAGTGACAGCAGTGTTCTCCAGAGAAAGGTCCTGCTGTGAAAATTGGACACAATCCTATAGTAAGGCTGGAAAAATATATAGGATTTGCAAATGTTACAGTACCTGATATCTTAGAATGCATCTATACAAAAGAATCCAATCATCTGGGTTGAACTATCATGTCATCAATAGAAATATGACTTCAATTCCTGATTTTCCTTGAGAGGAAGGAATTTTGTTCCTCTCAGTCTGGTCTTCAACCACCAGGTATCTGTGATGGCAGAATATGCGACATGAGTTTCATGGGTCATTGGAGGAACCAAAAGAAGATTTGTCCTGATATTTGATCCAGAGTTTGCCTTGCCCAGTTTCACCCCATTGCTCATATAGTCCCATCCTGAACAGTGCTCTTTGGAGCTCAGCTGCCTCCTCTGCATCACCGCGCTGCCCGACCACAGGTCCAGTTATTCACTGCAAATGCCCCAGACAGCTCTTCAGAAGCGGAAATTTGCTAAGAGACAAAGTTCTCAGCTATTCGTGTAGGTTATGGTCCTTACCTTGCTGTGTGCCTTAGCCTTTATGGTTGTAGAAATGTGAATGACAAACTGCCAAGAGTCAAAGAAAGTGCAGGACCGGCTCCCTGATGAGGAGATTTTCCTTGTAAATGTAAGCATTCAGCTATACTGTTAAAGAAACCAGATACTATCCCGGTTTCAGACTTGTTTTTTCATTATCAAATTTTGTCTCTCTCTTTGACGCACACAAGTTTTAAAATGATGAAGGGCTGAGAAAATGAAAAGCTTGCAAATGAGACAAAACAATGTGATCATTCCTTAAAACATCCAGGGAAAGTCAAGGCTCCCATTCTAGTTGTACAGCACTAAGCTGCTGGGATGCCACACACTCTCCATGTCCACACCGCTGAGACGTTAAATCACCCATGCCCAGGGCAACCCTTTTTCTGCACGTTGAATCACCCTTCATTGCATCCACAGTGCTCTGAGTACAGGCACTGTCGGAACGCTAGATCAGACCTGAGCATCCACTGCTTCCTCCCAATCTTCCTCTGCTGAAAAAGTCAGTCAAAAGCAAAATATTTCATCCTCCATTTTTATTCATTCTTTGGCCGGGGCAGTTTTAATGGCACAAAACCAGAAGAAGGCATCTTTGCTCCATTTGTATTGTATATTCTGATGACTGGCAAACAATGAACAGATGCTTTGCTCTAGACCCAAAGAGTTTTTTCCGCTGAAATGATATTTGGGATGAGTGAAGTCCCAGCTAAGTTGTACTTTTCATCAGTGTAAATGTAAACACATGAGGGAGGCAGGCAAGGAGCCCGAGAGCCCGTGAGTGAATCACCAGAACTCTCTTGTCCCTGGATTTTCACCTAAAGAAAGAAGTATAAGCAAAAAAGGTAAATATTGAGTTTAAACCTGGGAAGTTTAAATTAAAACCTAAATCAGACTTTTACAACTCGAGATTTTTTTGGTGGTTCCGAATTAACCACAAGAGGACAGTAGTTCATGGCAAAAAACACAGTACACACTGCTACAGCTGACAGAAATGCTTTGTGCAACCAAGACTTCTGTTGTGTGTACACGCAAGGATTTTCTGGATGAAAACAAGTCACTCCAGTTATGCCTCAGTGAGGGATTTCACAATTATATAAAATCCTATGTTATATTTTTAACTAGCAATATTCACCTCGTCATCTTCCCCATTTTACAGTTCTAGTGTGTGCTGATGCCTTGTGGAAATGAAATGTCTTTCCCGCTCTCCCCTCCCAGCCTAGGAGCTCAGCCCTGCATCAGGCCAGGCTTCTGCAGGAAACCCAAGGAGCTGTTCTGCTTGGCTAACCCTGGGGATAGCTTCAAGGCCATTTTAAGGTCATGAATAACTCTAGAAAAATGCTCAAGGTCAAGCCGTGTTCGTATCAGTGATGCGCCTACCCTTGACAGCAAACAGAGCTGCTCTCCATCTCCCTTGGAGCTCAGTCCACTTCTGGCCCTGCAGCAACACCTGCATAATATTCTGACTTGTTCCCATCCCCTTTCTCTGGGAGAGAAATCTCGAACCCTGTCAGGCTTTGACGCTTTCAAGCCCCCCCTGGAGCAAGCTTCCAGGGATGAGGTGACACCCCAGAACCTCCACAGCGTCCATGGACATTTCTGCTTTCCCTGCCCCTATGTCCTGCTCTCTTTCACCTTTCCCTGGCAGCAGGAGGCTGCTTTAGCCAGCCAGGCTCCCAAACTACAATTCCCCCTTGATTACTGCTCAGTCAAGTCTTAGACCAAAGACACCAAAATAATCCCCATGCTTGCAGCGGAGAACTTGTCCTATAGATCTTGTTGAAGGATTTGCCAGCATAAAGGTGGAAGATCTGGCCATAACCCGGCTGAGTCAGTAAACTATGGAGCTACATAGCATGTTTTAAAGATGATTTTTGGTAAATATAATACCATTTGAAGAGTGGAGAGCCCTTCCCAACACACATGTAGTGATGGAGCAGCAAGTCCCTGCCTTGCTGAAACCTTGTATTGCCTGAGAATTATGGCCGTGCCACGCTTTGTGATCATGACAGTCATAATAACAGTGACTTCAGCCACGTTGTTGTATAAATGTTGAATTTTTGAAATGTGACTGTGAGCTCGCTTGTTGTGAAAATACTCCTGGCTTGCTTCAAAGGCCTCATTTACAAAGGTCTGGGGGATGAGTCCAAACTGCTCATCCTGCAGAGGGAATTGACTGGGACAGATGGATTTAAAGCTGTCAGGGGAAAAATAAGGGGCATTGCCAAAATCAAGGGGAGGCAAAGCCCAAGAAGAGCTTGTGAAATGGCAATTGAATTTATTCAGTGAACTGGAACTAAGACTTTCTGTAAAGGGTTTCAGTTAATCTTGTGTGAAAAGCTCTGAGTTTCATTATAAATTACTTCTAAAACAACTTAGAAATAATGGACTCTACACCAACACAATTTCATGAGTGCAACACTAATGGCTTAGGAACATCCACGAGTCTAGAGCAGGAGATGCAACTACAGAAATACAGCAAGAGGAGGAAATGCAAAAACCCTTGAATGAAACACCAAATGGCTCTCCTTATTTCATCCTAATCTTTTCAAAATCCTGGAGCAGAAGACTGTTCATGGGCAGAGTGAAAAAATGCTCTTTCCTTGTCAGAATACCAAAGTTTATTTCTATTAAAAATGGCAGCAAATGAAACTGGGAAATATGCAATAAGTCTCTTTCAGCACCAACACCATTGCTACTGTCCGATCAATCAGGTGTTTTTCTTTAAAGCCACTAGTATTCTCTCAATCAATATCATCTCTATGAACCCTACAAGAAGGAATCACATGTACAGAGATATTTGGTGTGGGGGGTTTCTTTGCTTTACTTCATTTTTGTCACTGCTATAGCTTTATTCTCAGAAAATCAAGTTAATCGATGGTTCTGAGTGAAGTTTTGTTCCACAAGTAAGTTCAATGCATTAAAGAGTGGTCCAAAGAAATGCCCTTCCAGTAGGGCTGCACCTCCTCAGTATCAATACCATTTTTTTCTTCCATGATGATCTTTTTAAGAGTCCATACATGAGTAAAGCTTTAGATCCACTGCACACTGGAAATGCTGGGAGCTGATTTGCCCTTTTTCCCTCAGAAAAAGCCAGTCACAATTACCAGCTACTCCATGTTACTTTTACAGGACAGCAATTTGTCTCTGTAATGGAAAAGAAAAATACTATTAATTCAGCCAATGTATTACATATTAATTACCAAAATTATTGAAATAAACTTTTTAAAGAATATCAAGGAATTAATTATAAAAGTAACTTTATACATAATGTTTTTAGATCTAGAATGAGAAATGTATGTGACTACTAGGGGCCAAAACATGGCACATTTAATTTAAGCCCTGGCAGCAAGGGGCAGGTTCCATTGCAGCTATAATAAATTACATACAAGTGCTACAGAACAATAACAAAAACTGTGAGCCATCCATTTCAGTACCATTTACAAGAAATCAATATCAATACTTAATGCAATACTGGTGAAAAATGAGCAAAGATACAGAAAGCATAATAAACCAGTAATGAAAGACCTTGCAGTGTTTCACTTTGGAAGAAAAAACTAACTGTCTATATTTTCATGTAGAGGGATATTTCACTGAGCAATGTGCTGGAGGTATGAGTGTTTTGCAGATCTAAGTTTAAAATAACCTCTTTATTAAATTTTTTTAAAAAGTTCTTTAAACTGCGGATTACTAGCTTAGTAAAACTCATACATATGGAAGGAGGCATTTCATCTTCCTATGCTCCTGAATATTTTTTATTGGATTGCCTCAGATCGAACATCAGTTCACTACATACCCCTCTGAAGGCACAGGCAAGGCCACTTGCTTCAAGCAAATTTTGATCTTCTGCTTTGGAGGTGCAGGGTTTGAATGTTCTACCACTAGTCAACTAAACAGGATATTTCATCAGGTAGCCCCATTTCCTCCATTGGTTTCAGTCTCTGCTAAGAAAAATGTGTTATTATAGCTTTCAGAAAGAATCTATTGCAAGGTGGAATCTGGGACAAAATAATCCTGAAAATAACAAGTGTGAAGTCCCTGTCTAGTGAGGCTACCAAACGTCAGTGAATTGTCATTTGTCACCACAGCTACCATCCTCATCAACACGATCACCATCGTCCCTTTGCTCTCCATCAAGCTAAAAGGCCTTTCTGGAAAACTTCAGCACTCCTAGATTTTCCTTCAGCTCCCTGTATGCCTCAGAGGACAGTAACAATTATAAAATTAGAAAAATTAAAACCTAGAATAATTATAAATCTAGATATACATACTGCATGCTTAAGAAAAATGACAAGACAAATAGTAGGAAATGCATTACAGTCAATAGACCAATAGACAGACAAACCCTCCTACTGTCATCACTTAGTTACCATGGCCTGATTGCTCTGACCTTCCTAGTATTCCCATCTGAGTTCCTCCAGCAGGTCCTGTCTTCCCTTGCCATTAGCGATATGCATCCTGCTTTTGTCTTTGCAGCCCTCCCCTGCACCCTGGAAAAGTCGGGCACAAACATCCCCACCACCTCTCACACATCCCCTGCATGCCATGGCAGCAGAGATCATCTCACTCCAGTCACACGGTTGTGACGTCCTTTTCCTCGTGGTCAGGGTGACAGGAATACCTAGAAGTCTGTCATAGTAGACTACCAAGAAGCAAGGAACATCTAAACACACTTCTCTGGCCAGCAAAAGCTCTGCTTCACTATGATCAAAAGGAAATTAACAATCAGCTTTCAAAATGGCTCATAAGCCTTCTGGAACAGATGAACTTCAAAAGGGTCCTTCAATAAAGCTTTCAGTGTTTAGCTGATACCAGGCATCTGGTAACAAAATATGCTGACCCTAACCTTAAGAAACCAATTTCCACAATTTAGTACCCCAAATCACAGTTCTGCTGTACCACTGCCCCGTCCAGTACAGACCTCTACTCACCATGTGTGTGGGCAAAAAAGCCCTTTCTAACAAAACAAAGAGAAAATTAATGTTTTCCAGATAATGAAGCCTCAACAATACATAGCTTAGTCCAACTGCTCTATCTATACTTGTACAAATATAAAATGTTTCTCACTGTAACATATCAAAGATGTGCATTGAAGCATTTTCAAAATTTGAAGCTTGACCTCACTGCTTCTTTTTCATGACCACAACCACAAAAAACTTGGTTTGAGGCTGGGTTCATCCTTCATCCACACTAAAACCAGCCTGCATAAGCTATTGGGTTACCTTATGTGAAGAATAAAACCTTTCATGTGGGGTCTTCACCATCAGTGAAAACACAGAGATTCAATGGATCAAGCAGAGACATCTAACAGCCTTCAATAGTATTGAAGCCTTTTACAAACAAGGAAGATGAGAAACTTGATGTGTTTAGTGGAATGATAAACAAGTTTAACTAGAAATGGAAGGTTTAGACATCAGGAGAAATGTTCTGGTGGAAACAGGGAGACCTGGAGTCATGTTCAGTCAAAGGAGGCCCCTTGGATGGTTTGCCAGGAATGCACACAGCCAAGATCATCAGTAACAGCAGAGGCACTCCATAATTCTATCGCAAGGCTTGCATTCAGAGGGAGAGAAGGATGCCTTGCAGAACTTCTAGCTTTCACCCATTATCAGTCCTGAGGAGGCTGAGGAAAAGGCGACAGTGCAGAGGATGGCTGTTTAGGGCACCTTTATCAGTTGTCCTGCAGATCAGGCAACTGAGACAGCTATTCCCTGCTGTTCGGAAATGAGCAAAAATAATTGCACATATGAAGATATAGCAGTGAGAACTCATCCCTAACAACCACAAATGAGGTTTTGCCATCTATTGCATTATGCACAGGGTGTCATTTTCTTACCTGGATTATATTTTTTACCATCTCACTTCCCCATGACAGTGCGATTGCAAAGTCTTATTTAGCAGATTTCTGTTTTCTTTTGGTTTTTTTCCACTGGAAAGTGTGAAATTTTCTTCCAACTGCACAGAATATCTCAAGGAAGAACGGATCATATGTTAGCATATGCAAAGGGGAAGTGAGTCTGCCCTTTTCGACTCAGACTGGGTTTTGTTGATACAGTTCCTAGGCCAGTCTAGAGCTGGCACATGCCTAGAAGTGACGGAGAGCAAGGTCAGTCAAGAGGGGATGTTTTAGTACTTCTTCATCCACCACAGCACAGCACAACACTGTGGCCAGCCTCTCTACGTGACAGCAAATGGGAATGGAGAGGAGAAGGGCTGTGAGGTGTTTTTCAAGGAGAGCCACAGGGCTGGGGCTGGCAGACCTGCCACCCAGGTGGTCCAAAATACAAATTGTGTCCCAACGACCAGGGCTCCATCAGGAGGGGACTCCCTGGGTCAGCTCCCACTTTTGACAGCTCTGTTAGCAATAGCTTTATACCAGTCCTCTTCCAAATTTTCTCAGATAAAGGGCAAGAAATCCATTTCAGGGCACAAAATAAGAGCACTACCCACTACAAAAGATTTTACATTGCTGGATTGTGTTGAATAGTACCTTCCCCGAGCAGTTTGTCCCTTAAGGATCATGGTACTAACAGATGACGTACAGCACTACTCAGATGTTAGCAGAGTTATGTCCAGAACACTTACAGCTGTGTAAAAGTCAGTGGGAGCCTGGATTATGTGCAAAATGAACAATCCTTGGGGAATGAAAATATTCTAAGCGTTGTTTCCACTAATCAGCTTTTAAACATATCCCCTATCCAGGAGGAAATCAATTTTTTTGTAAGTAATACAAGGGATTCCTGTTACATGGTATGAGTTAAGTCTAACTGATTAATCCCGTAAGTAAAATTTCTTTCTTGAAATTAATTCCACACTTTCTGCTGCCATTCTGTCATTTTGCCTGAGGGCATCACATTTGTTTGCTCGCTCCTACCTGTCTAGGCACACCCATTCAGTGCTGTAATGTCCTTATTAGCTAGATGGGTGATCCCTTGTTATAATTATATGAAACGTATTGCAGTAAACATGCTGTCTCACTCTGCAGAGCTGTTTTTCATCACTGTGTCCAAGCTGGTAACTTAAATATCATTCTAACTGAGCATCACCAGAAAGAGCCCAATCCAAGTCCCACTGAAGTCAGTGAATCTTCACACTGATTTCAACTGCCTTGGAGTTTAGGTCCTAGTGAAATGACTGTTTTTTTTCTCGGAATCGTCTTCTGAAAATGACCCTCTACTTTTACTGCAACAGAGACCGGGAAGGGTTTGGGGAACCGAGAAGTTCGATCCCCAGCAGATGGTGCTGCAATCAAATCCTAAAACCTGTTACGCCAGAGCCGCTTCGCTATGTAGCACGGCAAATTTCTGCAATTAATAAAGCAAGTTTATTTTAAACACACGTGTTATGGCATTGAAAACATACTTATTAATCTGAAGCAGTCATTGTCTAGGCAATATGCTGAAATAATCCGAATAAATATGTAGCATGTGCTTTACGTGTCTTGCAGAGTGATGGTTTGGGGATCTTAATCTCATGTCACTCAGGCTCTGTGGTCTGAGGCCTGTGGGATAATTTAGCTGCAGCGCAGGGAATGCACATCTCTCATTTTAGGTAAGCAATGCAAAATTCTTCCATCTGCGTTGTCTTCCATGTTTCACCCAGGGGTCGGATTTCACAGGAGCAGAAATGCGATCGGCTGATAACACAGGAAAGGAATTATCATTTCCCAAGTGAATAAATTAAATGTATTTTCTTTTTAAAAAATATTTGGCTTTCTTTCAGTCTCTTTGACTTCATTGCTAGAGTCCTCCACCACCTGCACTTGCATATCTGATCCTCAAATTCCCCTGTTTTGTAATGAACTGAGTACAATGGCCACATCCTGAAATCAGCCCTTGCTTTTCTCCTCTACAATCTTCATTAAAGCTCGCTGCCGTTGATAACCTTTGATCTCCTCTCCAGGTCTGCCATTTCTGCTTAACTTCTGAACGGTACACACCTATCTGATATTGCAGGTTCTCCCAGGGAGGGAACTCATCCTCTTTGCAGACATGCATAGGAGATCAATCTCTCAAAAGCAGCTGGGGAAAATTCCACACTCGAGAGACAGGTACCTTGATCATACAGATACTGACGCTGCAGAAAGCTAGGGACTGTCACTGACTGGCAGAAAACTTTCATGGTAATTGCTGGGCCTAAGTATCTGAGAATTTAATTCCATTTATAGATTTTTTTTTTATTTGACCTGAAAGTCAACTTGGGCACATGTCTTTTCCAGTGGGAGCAGCACCTATGCACAACTTTCCTGGCCAAGACCTTGATTTTACACAATATCCCAAACACACAAGCAACCTTTCATATGATAAAATATGAAACAAGCTCTTGTGCTATTCGTTGCTCCTCTGAACCATCTGGAAGTCATGGCCAGAACAAGCTGCTGAAGAGCAGACCATCCCTGCAACCAGCTTTTGGGACTCTGCACCACACAGCAGTCAATATATTTATAAACAAAGCTCTCACTCCCTCCTGAAGCAAATTTAACACAACACTTGCCTAAAGAGTGTGATCACAGATGTTGTATGCCTGCATACATGGACAGCTGAAGTCTAAGAAAACTGAAATGAAACAAAGAAAACTTTTTCTCATAAATCATGTTTCCTATAGTAACAGTTTTCACTTATGCAGAATGCAGGGTTGCAGCAAAGATTCCTTGGGCTACAGAATTTCATTTAACACACAGCGTGGTTTTAAAATAAGACATACAACAGGATGAATTTATATACTTCTTAGACCATGAAACTCCCTTCCCAGCATTATTAATATTGTAATACACACACACCCAGGGTCCACATTCTAGCCTTGACTACACATGTGGGTTTGCATTGAAATCAACGAAAGCTGCACAAATACATCTGAGGACAGGAATTTCCCCTTATCATAAATTTTTCAGAAAATTTAATTATTATGTATGATAATTTTAGCTAATGAATGCATTTGTATAATTCATTTATTATGTATCGGTCATTTAAAAGGTATTCACAGCATGTTTTATTAATTATTATTAAAACCTTGTGTTTATTTTAATTTTTATTTCATCAGGATTACTTCTTTGAAATGCTGTAGACTTTCTTTTTAACCTTTTCTAATCTCAGACCTGATTTCTACTTCTGGGAGACTCCATTCCTGTTTCTATAGAAGACGATATGAGGCTTTTCAATTATTTCAATGGCCTATAGATCAGTTCAGTTATACACAAAATGATAATATTAGATCATTGGCCTATACCAGGCATATATACAGCTATTTGTAGCATAGAAGGTAGGGGTGGAACTACCCTCAAGAATGGCTGAGCTTTTCCCCCTTCGTGTGCACGAGAATGATCAAAGCCAGTCCCTGAGAGGGATGTGGTATAGGAACCATCAATTCTGTTCTTCACTTGTCTGAGATCTGGAGAAGTAGGATCCTGACCCAGGACTATGACTGTTATTGTGTCCTTGCCTTGTTTAATTCTTTAACACAAGCATCTGCTTTACCTTCCTATTTATGTCAGGTTGTTTAGCTGGTTCTTCTGCTGCAACATCCTGTCGTCATAAAGAAAGAAACCTCCATTCCCTGTAAGTTTTCTTTTTTTTTCTTTGGGAGTTTTCATAGAATGTAACCATTGAGAAGAAGAACTACCTTTAAGAAACACCGTTTCTTTCACAAATACCGCACACATACAGTCTTACTCCTCCCTCTCACCAGTTTTGGACCAGACCAGGACCAATGAAGCAAAATTCTAAGAAATGAAGAATCATTCACTACTAAAAGGAGCCTCTGTCTCTGACCATAAGAAGCTTGCATAGTTTCCATATACATCAGCGATACAAAATTAATTAAATTAATATCGGGGAAAATAAAAAGAAATGAGAGGCCTTGCGAAGCGATGCAGCAAGGCTTTGCACACTTTGCTTTGTGACAGCAGCCCCAAACCTGTGGACCTAAAACAAGTGTTGAACCTCAGGAAGGACAAAAACTAGACAGAAATCTAGAGGGGGAACAACCATTTGAATTTCCAGAGCCTTCCAAAATGAGGCAGTAATGAACAACTGTAAAAAAGGAGATATACAGAGGGTGAAGCTGGTAGTACGCAAAGCAGACTGCAAGAATAGGCTGCCCTTTTAGCTATCCCAATAAAACAAAGATAAAGGATGCTGAGCTGCTAGAAGTTCCACAGCTCAAAAACCACAAAAGAAGCAAAATAATCCGATTTTTTCCCTGATATACTGGATTTCTTCCAGACGTGCCATTGCAGGGTTCACAGGGCCTAGTTCAGAGACCTTTAAACAAGTGGAGAGTTTCCCATCCATTTCATTCGGCTTGCAGACAAATTCTTATGGCCCACTCTTCGTTTTGGTGTCCAGTGTCACCTGTGCAGAATTTCATTTGTAATGGGGAGACGCTCCACTCAGTTCTCATCGTCTACAAATACTTTGCAAAATATACCTTGCAAAAAGGCCAGTGCATTATTAAAGTTATTTTATTTTCAACACACCAATTTTCAACAAATATTGAAAAATGTTACTGATGTTCTTCATTTTTTTACCCTTAAGAAACTTCAAAAAAAGCCAAACTGAATTTGGAGGTAAAGCAAGCAAGTACATCTGCTCCCCACATGTTTTTGTGCTGAAATTCAATTCAGGCTGAATTTTTGCAGGTAAATTACAATCTCTGGAGAAAAAGAGGGTTTCTATTTGGAGCCCTAATATGGCTTTCATAAGAGTGGCCCAACAGTATTGTTGTGCCTTCGACCCTTTATTCCTGAGGTGCAGAAATGCCTGGTTGCAGATGTAGCAAAATGAGAAATTACAGATCCTGTCTAACAAATCAAAAATAAATGAAGTAACAACACAAAGGTAAATTTACTGTTATTTATAATTTACCATTTTTACCTTGTTTTCAATTGTCTCTTAGTCCTCTTCATTCTAGGAGCCCATTACATTTTATTATGCTAAACCCTATCTTCTGTCACATAAATTACAGTTAAAGATCTTAATATTAAAGCCTCTTAGCTCCCAGACCATATTTCAGGCTTTGTTCAAACCAGACATTAATGCTGAGATTGAACACAGATCACTTTGTCATCATTACCTATGATCTCAAAAGTATAATACAATCTTTGCTATATATGGAACAAAAATGCTTCTTTGTATAACACTGAATTATGGAGATATATTGATATTCTTAATATTTTGACAAAACAATAAAACTAAATATGTTAGCCCTTTAGCAGATACCAGCATACCAGCCCAGCTATTATAACAACAGTTACAGAGGTAAAGATTTATTTATTCCAGGTAAAATAGGAAATTAATCATACAGTTGTTTTAATCCTGATTTTTCCCCGGTATAATTTAGCCTTCCTGATTTCTGATATGGGAAGTCTGTTGCCAATGTTCATCATCATCTGCTTGGGTTCACAATATCCACCTTTGTTACGGGAACAATATTCCTTTTTCAGTGGTCGTGACTCCAGCGAGGAGAAACACTGGTGCGGACTGGCTTTCATCTTACCCTGTGCCTTTTACTTCTGCCCTGGAATTACCCTAAAAGAGGTGTTCATGAGCTTGGACCGCACTCAGGGCTGTGCTCAGGGATGGAGGAGGGAGCACAGCGCAGTCTCGGGGTGTTACCAGAATCCTCTCCCTTTTTGTGCCTAAAGCCCATATTATTAAATTGAAAGGGCTGCTCTTTCATTCCAGAAGAGACTTTGACACATCGCTGGCTCATGTTCAGTGCTTCCCAATCACTCTCCGACCCTTTACAGACACATGCTTGTTGGGCCAAATTCTGTTTCTAGCTATTACCACGTCAGTCAGGAGAAACTCTACTGAATCAGCACGGGGGTAAGCGAGAGCAAAATGTAGATTTTTGCGAGAGGAGTAGTTGCAGTGCAGATGTGAGGGCATCTTCTGCAGGATATTTTTACCTGCATAATATCTATTCCAATGAATGAAAAGCCTTGTAAGGTTTCTTCTTGCCCTGGCCAAATAAAAAAGGCATTGTTGTTGCTTCGCACCCTGGCAAGCATCTAACCCCATCCTGCCGGTGTGGCAGTGAGAGAGGTAGTCCTCAAAAAGTTCTTCCCAGCAGAAAATGCCATATCTGATTTTTCTCCATCTTTGGGACTGCCCGTAAACTGCTCCATTTGTGTAGTTACTCCTGATTAGTTGCTGCGCATGAGAGGACACTGAAGCCACAAGGTACTTTCTTCTGCAATCTGGTTAGGTTTGAGAAAGGAGAAGAGCTGCTGAGAAGCTAATGTCGGCGAACTTTCCCAAACACTGCTTTGTACAGGTGCTTGTTTGTACGTACAGACCAGCTGATGATAATTTCTCCAGCAGAATAGGTCCTGTAATGCTTCGAAATATCTCCGTCCACTTGTATTAGAGTTTGGGGCATTGCAACGTCTTTCATTATAAAGAGAGGGTTATTTTTTTAATATATACCTTTTCATTACAACTAGGAGTAAGGTCATGAGTTCTTCTCATGATGGAGGTATAAATATTACATTGTATGGCTGAAATAGTCTGCCTCCATTCCTGGAGAATACCCTTGGGTAAAATGCTGTGTCAGGGCAGCTGATTGCCTGCTCATTCCAGTTTGCTTACTTTTTACAAATAAATTGGTAGACAGATGAATAAAAAGAGAGCGTTAACTTCAGACAATCATATTCATAATACAACCCCAGTATGGCTGCAGAGGCTTTAACTCTAATTTAGAGTTATTTCATAATTAGCTATATCACACCTTTGACTCATTTCTTTCCTCCCAGAGAAGGTGTGGGGGGATCTTATAGTGACAGCAAGAACATGGGATGCAGGAGAAATGGAGTTTGTTCACAGTTTTCTTGTATGAAGGTGGGCATGCTACACGTGCTCAGGTTAGAAAACCTCTTAATTCCACTTGGATCTTGGGAGTGATCCCAGGTGGCTTTGAACTGAAGATGGTATGCAGCTGTGTCAGTCATGCACACAGGCTTTTGGAGGCCAAGAGCCAAACATAATCATATCCATTTTCTTCCAGTTTGACTTTTTGTTATTTTTTTGGCTTGTCCTCCCTATGCAGGCACACGCAGTTTGCTACCGGGTGTGCATACACCACCTTACACCATCAACTCATTTCAAGCATGAACCATGCAGAGGCTCTGGTGTTTTGCATTTTTAAACTTCTATTTCTATCTTTCCCTTTTTCACATTCATGTTATTCTGGAGGTGCCACTTTCTGGTAGATTTTCAAGTATTTCCTTTTTTGGTAGTTTTTAGATCCTGTTATTATCCTGTAAGTGCTAAATGACAATGATTCATCTGTTCATTTCAATAGATACACAGCTATTTGCAGAAAGGTTATTAACCAAGAGCTCTTAATTATATAAGAAGATAATTTCATGTAAATGTTGGTCTTAAAAAACAAACTGTCTCTCTGTTTATTGCCCAACAAGAAGTATTTGGATTAGATTTTTTTAATTTTGGGGTTTCGTTTGGTTACTTGGTGTTCAGACGCAAGTGAAGCAAGTGATTGATTCATTTGAGTGAATGAAAAATGCATCACAATTGCTGCAGCCTGTCCAGCCCAAATTATGTGTTGCTGGCACAGGAACAAGTAAATAATACCTCATCTGTTTACTGCTCTGATCAACCTTGCCATTTGAACTAGCGGCTAACAAAAGAGAGAGGAAATCCAGTTTGCAGATAGCATGAGCCAGGAGATGGCAAGCAGCAATTACGTGTCCAAAAATGGGATCTCAGGAAAATTTTGCCTGGCATTCAGCAAGGCTGATAAAAGAGGGTGTTGCCTCCTCAGTCTGATTTAAAATTGTCACCTCTGGGAAGGCTGTGTGTGGATGTGCATGAGGGTTATATTTGCACTGATGACGGATGAGGTGGCTTGACCTGGTGGGACTCTCCTACCTGCAGTGCTCACGCATGGAGAAAAGCGAAGCAAGAGTGGGGAGCTTCAGGCTCACAAAGCCTTTGGGACACCAGCGATGAGACATGGGGCCTCTTTGGGAACCAGGGGCTCCAGCCCCAGAAGGGTTATCCCCAGCTTGTCTCCCTCCCACAGCTGAGGAGCCTTGGTCTGCCCTGTTGGCCTATGACGCATGAGGTGCTCCCATGTGTTGTGAGGAGGTTGATTTTATTTTGCTTTAATTTTTGTAACTTAAGCAATAGTGTCGATAGTCAGGTTTCTACGTATAAGGCCGTAAAACTTTACAGAAGACCTTCACTGTTTGTGTTAAGGTTTATGACCCAAAGAAGAGCAGCTGATAACAGAGCATCTCTCTGTGTCCCTTGGTCTTTTGGGTAGGTTGGTGCAGTTCTTCCACAACTGGAGAATCTTTTTATCATGTGTCTGAGCTTAATCAAAGCTGAGTGAAGTGACATTTTCCATCTAGAACAAAACCTGCTCCACAAATCCTTCACTAAGGGACTATCGTCTTGCATTCCCATCTGCAAGTGAATTCCCAGTGTCCTGTTCTTATTTATCTTTTGAAGACACATGGCGGGTTTAAGGAACATAAAAATATCTAATGGTAAACATTTTCTTCACCATCTGCATTTCTATTCCCGCCACTTCTAGTCTCACTATCAAAAATCCATGACTGTGCACAAAAGTAAAGAATACATAAACCTCAAAAAGCCATTAACCGATAGCTAAAATCATAGACAGAAGGGCCAGAGAGCTTTAAAATTAGTATTTGACTTCAGTGGTAGCAAGTGGAAAATTCCTGGTGGTGTCGGCAGGCTGGACTCAAACACAGACATCCACAGCTCCACATTTTTTTCACTTTAAATCACATCATCATTGGATTTAAAAGATTGAGCTGAAATCCATGGTAAGCAACGGGAGTTGGAAACCTGACTCTGTCTGACTTTAACTTGTTCAGTGAGGATCTGGGTCTTTAGCATCCATGCCACAAGAAAAAAGTGTTTGCTTTCATGTTTTTCTCCCATATTTGAACACTGATTTTTTAAAATTCTTGGGTTTAACATTCAGATCAAGCTTTTATGATTTTTGCTACTGAGCTTCATTACACTTTTTTCTTTTGCAGCTGTCAAATTAAAGTGATTTATATTTTCTAAAGTTAAAGCATATTTCCGATGATCGTGATTATTATCTGCCAGATAAGAGTCCATCATGTTTAAGACGTTAGGTCGACAGGGTGGTGTAATGGCAGCCATAAGTCACATGAGGACTTCTCTCTTGGGGACCGTCTTGTACACCCAGAGAAAGATGCCTCCGTGGGCTCGCAGCTCCAACACAAAGCCAGCAGTACCAAAAGTGCTGTGTTTGAACTGCTTCAACAAATAATCCTGTGTATCTAGCCAGTATAAAAATTATTGTTAGAATACATTTTGGGATTCTACTTACAATTAGCCTGACAGCGACCTTTTTCGTAGGGCAAACAAGACAGATGTCCTTCACATGCTAGACAGCTCTTTTTTTATTGAGTCCTTCCCTCAACAGGATTTTATTTGGCAATTAAATAAATACCTACATAATTTTGTAGACTGAAGGATCTTTTATTTTTCATGGAATAACTGCATTCACAGCAGGAATTTTTTAATGTGTTATGTTTTCAACATAAATATGTTTCATTTCATAGAAAAGGAAAAATTAATTTTACTTTCCAAATATAAATTAGGTCTAGTAAAATGCAATGGACAGTAAAGTAGTTGGAAGGTTCTTTTATATGGAAAATACTCTTTCTACAAAAACTTATTGGTCCTTAATTTAAAATTTTTGTACTGGCAAATATGTATTCTCTATGTATATGGTGTTATCTGGCAGTAAAATTTACTACCACCTGAACTATTCATCCTCGTATTTCAGGACACTGAAAATCATAAAGATTGTTCCCTTATGCCGAGGTGAATGCTTGCTCAAAGCACAATCATTTCAATTTCAAAATGGTAAAAGATAGTAAGTGAAAATGCATGAGAAGTTTCAAGAACTGTGGAAAAAAGTTCACCTTTTGAACTGTTGACTTTTAGCAGCCAAATAATAATGTATTTGCCAATTTCAAAGGTGAATTTTCACAGATAATATCACAAGGGACACAAATCTGATTTTCCAAGATACTGGGTATGCATCAAGAAGGTTCCCAAGAGGCAAGTCCTCATGTGATACAGAAGGCTGTGGGCTGATTTCATTGGGTTCTCAGCACCAACAAATTTCTGGAAATTGAATTATCCCAAATGAAGCACCAAAATACCTGCTCCGAGGTAGCTAATTTCTCCAGTAGGAAGAGCTCAGCTGTGCTGCTGGAGACACTTGCTTTGCATCATGTTGCCACTTCCTGTTGCCACTCCAAGGCATTTCATGTTGAAGAAATGCATTGCAAAGCACCCTTATTTTTTTAATTACATCCTGAACAGAGGCTCAGGGTTCACATGTAAGACAACAGTTAAAATCAGAGCTGCTGTTGAAGTCAAAGACGCCATCTCACTTTCCGGGTGCAGATTCCTGACTAACTTTTTTCCTGGCTGCCATGGGTGTCTTTGGGAGGTCCTTCCCAGTAGAAGTCATTGCGGTTGTGCATGTGCCTAACAGACTGCAGCATCTGGATCGTCGTTAGGGGCATCCTCTGCCACTGAGAACAGAACTCCTGGACAGACTTTGGGGCTCCTTTCCAAATCAGTGTGAGTCTTTTAGCAGGTATTTGCTAACGTATTTTTATGCCATGCAATTTTACTCTTTGAAGTATCTTGCATTTTTTCCACCTTAAACAGGGAAGACTTTATTGATGAATTATAGGATGGGGTTTTTTTGCTTAGTTTCAGAACATACCATTGGATTTACCAAAACTGGGAGTTTCCTGGTCAGAAACCTTCCAGGTGGCAAAGGGCAAAGCCATGCGAAACCACTATTGATGTCCTTGTGACTCCCTGAGCCAATCCCCCCAGCCTGCTGCCCCTGCTTTGCAATGTAAGCCCCACTTTCTTTCCCTGGTGTTTCTCTTGCATCCTTAAATAAAGACAGCCAGCATAGTCTTTGCTCAATTACTTCATATAATTGCAGAATATGTGGAGTTCAAATGGGAAACTAGCACGTAGCTGTAAAAATAGTGCTGTGGTAGCAGTCACTATAGGAGGAATAAATCCGCTTTGGTGTAAGAATCCCCTCCAGGACATCTTCCAATGTTGCAGTAATTTTCTTTCCCCGTAACTGTGTTTTAGTCTCACTGCAGCTTATGTATCATATTGGAAAGCAGCAATATATGAAGAAATGAAACTGCTTTTGTTGTTTTTTCTTTAAGGCAACTTGCTATATGTACAGCAAAGCCTGCTTTACATCACTGCATGAAGGACCGAAGGCAGCTATTTCAGAGATTTGACCTTCTAATAAAAATTGAAAATTGCTTAGGAATAGTTTGGCTTTAGAGGAAAAGCTGTCTAATAAGAGTCTCTGATGTAGCTTTTCAGGTGACCTGTAATTGCTGGGGATCCGAGTCCCTGTGTTGTACTCATTTTACAGTTTTAGACACTGCACTTGGAGAAAGGCACAAGTAAACCTTTGCCATTTGCTGCCACCTTTGATATTCAAGCAACTCAGGTTTAGGGAACAAGCTGAACCATCAACCGGGCAAAATGTGTTCAAAGGATCCTTGCAGAGCACCTATTAACTCTGTCTTTAAAAGGCACATACCGTGATTATATATAATTTTGGCAAACATTTCAAAATTATGATGAGAAGCCAGAAGTACAGACTGGTAAACCATGGGACCTGGAAAACTTTGAAGAGATTTGAGATTGACACTGATCGAGATTCTTAGATACTCCCATTCCTGTAATAAAACTCTTTTACTATTCTCAACAAAAAGATTGCTGTGTTGCACAGATCATAGAAATTCAAAGTGTTTTCATGGAAGAACAACATAGACTGAAGCTGATATGAGTCATCTTTTGTGAACCTGAATTGACCGAGCATCCTGCGATGGAGAGAGTGAATTTCTGTTCTCTGCTTAGTTGTTTCTACATGATGGCCCTTTTACGATATTTTTGTGGAGATCTCCATTTTCCTGAGAATCGAGAAGAATGTCAAGATGATCCCAGAAGATACAAAGCAAGAGTCAGATAGGCATGTGCTTTTGAACATACTGATCCTGCCCATTTGTAGAAAATGAGTATTGCCGTCTTTGTTTGTATCATCTTTGATTAGTAACCTTTCCAAATAATTGCTGCAAGGGTAATTATTGCTCATTGAAGTTATACCAGCATCAAACGGTTACTATTCTTATCACAAAGAAGTCCCATTTTAAGGGATTGATCAGTGAAAAATATGGACATTCGGTTGATGTGCAATACACATTTTTATTATTTTGTATACATCCCTTTTCTCACTCTCTTTTTTTATTTCCCATCTTCATCTCTCCTCTTGAGGCTGTAAGCATTTCCACAGCTCTTCCACGTAATGAAGTAGCTAAAGAAACCAAGAATAAATCTCTCCGTTTTTTTCAGCAGGGACACTTCGGCTGCAGATGATTTTATGAAGGGAAGCCAGAAAAATGAAGACTCAAATCAGCAAAGGTGAGTGACTTCCTGCAATGTGTCCTTCCATCAGCAACTTCCTCACAAGCAACACCCAAGAAAGATGAAAAGAGAGAGTAGACCAGTGATCTACCAGTCTTGTCCTGTGCCAGAACTGTAAGCTGAGACGCACGTCTGTATCTGGAAATTTGGATTTGTCCTTCGCAGATTTGTCTGCACGTGTTCATCTGCACAGTGCCATCAAGACCTGGGTCATTTTGAAAAATCCAGAAGGACATACTGGGGGTTCTTCAGCAGAAATGAACGTATTTTGGAAAATCCTACTGGGAGGCGTTGGCAGCTTCTACAGAAGGATTTAAAGCACCTTGTATGCTTGTAATGTCTCTCATTTCAAGGTCTCTGTCTGTGACCAGTTTCTTTACCATCTATGCTGATTTCAAGTTATTTCTACATGCTAGTGTTATAAATGGTGTTTCCAAATACTTGATTTAATGCACATTTGTAGCTAATGATGTACCCACTAAAACTGCTGTAACATTTACTGTTGGTTTCAGACCCTTTCTCTGCAACAAATTCTTTAAAAAAAAAAACCACCCAGGAAATATGTGCAGATACAGGAGACATGTTTCTAAATAGCTTTGCATTAAATTATTCATATTTTTCATCACGACAACCAGCGATTAGCTCCAAAAAAATCTGTGGTTTTATTAGTGATAAATAACATGATGGTGCTGCTTTTCTCCACACGGTATAAACAACAGTTAAATAACACCTGATATATTGCATGAATCAGAATTTTCCCCAAAGCCTGATTTCATTCACATTGATAATTTGGTTAAACAATAATTTCCAGAAACTACAACCTTTTAATAAAGATATTCACTGCTGGCAGAAATCTCATCCTGCTCTCTATTTATGCCTTTAGTACATTTTCTAAAGGTTCTCTGCACTTTGTTACTTAATTATGCATCATGTTTACCGTACTCATTCTACAATTACATGATGACGGGGTTGTAAGCAGCAGCTGCTACGGGAGGCGAGGAAGAACCTCCGTTATCTGATAGCTCCCTTGATTCACGTTTCTGCCCCAGAAATAAGAAGCACCTTTGATTGCTCCTTGTAAAGAGGCGGAGGCAAGTCTCTCAAGATATCTCAGCAGCTATTCGTGGTTGTCACTCCTGGCAACTGGTTAAAGAGCTATACAATTTATATTGTTATCTTATTTTGAATGGAGATGCATAATATATTTGTAATGGCTATAGATACGCCAGACCGCGTTCTGTCCATCAGCTGTGTGTGTCGCCAGATCGAGCACTGATATGCATTGCACACATGTGTTTTAACCAACCAAGGCTCTCTCGCTGTGTCAAAAGTCAGACAAAGGCAGCAGCAGCTTCCTTGCTCCCAGTGGCTTTTAGGGTAGGACAGAACAGATTTGCAGGAATGTCATAATAACCCATTACCTGGCAAACTGTTCTGATGTGCCTGGGAAAAGAGTTATGACGCCAGCCATGTGCTTGAGCCCTCCAGTGGATCACCCTAGCACCTGTGGGAAGGGCTGTGGCCTCAGCAAACCAGCCCTCATGCAGTGATGCCCATGCCCGAGGAGGGCAGAGGGCAGGAACGTCCCCAGCAGGCAGCACAGGGTGGCTGTGGCACACTTCGTCCCAAGCTGTCCCCGCCGGCTGTCACTTGCGTGATGTGCCACAAGCCGTGCTGCACAGACCCCTCAGAGGTGAGCTCAACTTCATCATGCAGCGCAGGGAAAAGCTGAAATAGTTCAGAAAGGCATAACTCCACACACACCCAAGCAGGACTGCTTCACATGCAGGACAAGCAGAGGGTCGACCTCATCCAGCGGTGCAGGAGGGAAAAGGATGTTGCACAGGTCCTCAGATGGGACAGGCTTTGGTCCGGGGGGAGCAGACACATGAGACTGCTTAGGGGAACTGAGGGTCCAGGGCATGAGGCCCACTCAGTTCCTTGCAGCCATGGTGGCCCATTGCACATGGGGCCAAGGAAGAGTGTAGCACGCTTTATACCCTCTAGGGACACATGAGCTGAGAGATAGGCTCGCTCCACAATCTAACCATCCCAATTAACTTGCAGCAGGGATGGAAACTCTCTGTTTTGGTTGTCACTCCTTTAAACACTACGGATTCAGGTCATGCTGTGTCACTTGATCTTGGGGCTGAAGAACATCTCTTGACATGTTGAATCCACCATGAGCCCCACCAGCTGGACCTGACTAGGTACAGAGTTAAAACACCTTGAGTGATCCTTTTCATGTTTGGTGGAGTAATAGAGTCTCTCTAGGATCTGGTCTCCAAATTTGGCAGAAGTATCCTTCAGTCCCAGCTCAGATCCAGCTTGCAAATACAAGGGTAATGAGGAAGGGGTTACTCAACATCAGCGCTTCTGGAAGAGGGGCGTTTGGGTTTTTTTACTATCTGTGTGGATAACTCTGAAGAGTCCTGGTTGGAGGATATAAGATACAGCTGATGATGCTCTGGCAGCTCCTGTCACCTTACTTTATTTCATTTTGTGCCATGTGTGCCTATACTTCCAGGCAATTCCTACTTACAGAAGGTAAGAAGACAAATGACCAAAACTGAAACTTGCCCAGAGGCAGATACAGTTTTTCTTACATTAATTAAAGGAATTAGGAGATGATGAAGATATAGCCACAGGAAATATTTCAGTTTGTATGACACAGGCTGATAAATTTTGATTTAGAGGAGAGATTTTTAAATCCCTCATCGATGACTTTCAGCATGTCCCTTTCCAAAAGTAACTAGAAAGCACAGATGCAAACCGCTCACTAGAGTAAAATGTCAGTAGTAAGAAACCTGGGGCTTTCAATAATGCTGGAACTCATTGCTCCCTTTTCTTCTGAGTCTTCAAGGTTTGCTCAGATGAGAAGGCTGGAATCGGCGAAACTAACCAAAGCCGTCAGTTTAAGAGACATCAGCCTTATATTTCAATAACAAAGTGAAAGCATTCCTGTTGTTCTGCCATGTAAGCAAATGTTGGTTTTCCTCAAATTTTTCTGATGTGTCCAAAACCTCTTTTTCACAATTTGTGATTTTCAAGCCCATTTACATACCCATTGAATATCGATAGTTTTCCAGAAATACTAACTGGTAATGAGAAAAGCTGAAGGGCACTCATACATGGAAGAAAAAGGAGGCTGAATGTCTTTAATTCATCCCTTTCCTGTATTAGTGACTAATTTCAAGATTGTGGACATTTCAAACAGTTTTACACACACATTTGAAAGACAAGGCTTCACTATATTGACAGATCTCATTCCCAAAAGATAAAACTGCGGGGTTTTGTCAGTTTTTCCAAAGACAGAAGCCTTTTATTAGATCATAAATTATTGGGAGGACAGAGTTGATAGACTTCTTTAGGCTGATAATGTACTTTGAAAGAAAAGGCAGTTTTACACTTCTGCAAAATCATATTTAAAATATTTATATACCTATCAACAGAGACACTGAGGTAATTCACCTCTGGGTCACTGGTCCAAAACCAAACCAGCTCTCTAACATCCAAAACGTGTTGCCTTCTGGTATCTGTAGAGTTGCCTAGATTTTTTTTGTTGTAATCTTATTAAGCTTGCTCCTTGCAATGTATGGTCCTCTGGGATAAAATTTGGTAACATCCAGAGGAGAGCCCTAGGACTGGACACAAAAGAAAATAAAGCTGAATTTTTGTTTTAGCAAATTTTCCAATGAGGTGGGTGAGATATCACAGGACCAAGCAATAACTTCCCTACTCTAGCTAATACAATATGTGCTATTAGGAAATGCACTGTATATAGCTCATAAACTAGCTAGTCTGCTGTACACAGAATGCCTGCAGTCTCATAAAATGTTATTCTTTTGCTTTATCTTGTTAGTATAATGTGAAGCTTCATTAAGCCGCCAGATGAATCATATAGTAATTGGATATAATGAATTTAATTATGTAATTTTTTTTTTTCATAATGAAACAAAGTCATATTTTACAAACAGGCAAAGTATTGTTTGGAGTTACAGATTTAAGCTAACGTTTGGCAAGAAAAGCACAACCGAGGACTGATGGCTCTTCTTTTTGTTTTTTTTCCCTCTGGTTTTGTCTGACCTTCACTGTTTGGATTTGTCCACGCAGGGACCATGACCACATCTTTGCTAAACAGAGGAAATCTCTTCTTCACAGCCTGTGGGTGCTGGTGGAAGGTGAGCCACCTCCAGCGTGCCATCCTCAGTCTACGTGGTGGAGCCGGTAACTGAGAGCAAGTCTCATGCCTGTAGGAAGCAGACCAAGCAAAATCATCAGAATTGCTCTAATGAGCCTGCCTCAAGATCCAGTATCTTCTCTCCATCACTGGCCAGAAATGGGTGTTTCTTTTTGGTTTTGACCCCAGCAGCTTGCAGGGAGTGAGAAGTCAACATCTCTGTGTTAGGGTCACCCGTCTCTGCAGAACCTGCTGCCAATCTAGCAGCTAACAGTTAAACAACCATTTCATCTCTGGGGGAGGTCCTCTGCCTGCTCCTGTTGCTCTCAGGTACCACCGATTCTGCTGCGAGATGGAGGAACTCACAGTCTCCCAGAGACAGCTCAACATTTCACAGGGCGAGGTATTAATGTCAGCCCTTCCCTTCCTAACTCCCATTAATGACTTTCTGATGACCTGTGCTTATAATATCCTCCACCCTTCTCACTACTTGGCCATTGAGGATGTTCCAAGGAAATGAAACCTAATGATAAAACAGTACTTGAAATATCAACATCCCTGGCCTAATTAGAGACGGGCCAATGGGCCCTAATTGCATAACTGAAATGCACCCAGTTGAGTTCTTTCTATTGTAACTTGACTACACGTCTCGGCCCTGATTAATAGAGCCAGCGCTGCAAACTAAAATGCAGTTAATTTATTGTAAGTTTTATTAGGCATATAAAAGGAGACCAGGAATTACTCGCCTTTCGTTGCTAGAGATACATTTCATCTATGACTCAGACCAGATTCTTCACAGATTAAGCTTGTTAATTTTACTTATTGCCAACATTCTTCACCGCATTGCTGGAGCGAGAGCCACAGGCTCTTGTCTAGAGCGGACAGTATGAAAAGAACCGGGGGCCTTGGACAACAGTAACATTAACTACTTTGTCCTTTTAATTCATCTAATTACATGCAAGAAAAAAGAAACAGACCATTTGCAGGCTGCCTTTAGTTGCCTTTCTGCAGCGATGCTGAGCCCGTGCTTTTGTAGGCTTTTTGTTGTCTTATTAGCGAGCTTTTGTTCAGAGAGATGGTTAAAGCCATTTTCAGCAGCTAGCGAGATGAAACAGTTTCAATAAGGACACAATGTACTTGTTTAAATTACCTTTCAAAATGCTCGAAACCATTAAGGGGGAGGTGCTACAAATAAAAGTTGGATTTTTTTTTGTTATAATGTTTTACCCTAATAATAGCTTTTATTTTATTATAATCCATTAGTTGACAATATTATTCTATAGATTATTAGGCTGCAATTTTGTTATTTCATCACACTTTCAGCACTCACTCACAGAGCTGGAAACCACAAATCTCTGTATAATATGCTTTCAATTTTGTTAAAATCTGTATTTAACCGGTTTGGCTGTGAAACATCTTGGGAGAAAATGTGTTTTTAATTCTGTCCTGATTAGCGTAACAGTTGACAGGGCTGAGTAGTGACATGATGGTATCTTATTTTCTACTATTCCTACCGTTACCTTTTCCCTGACAGATTTTATTTATTATTTTCACTTCTCCTGAGCTAACAAGTCCAAGTGTAATCCGCAGCTTCCACTAAAGGGAATTTATCCCTTGTTGAATGAACATCACAGTTAGAAAATCTAATTAAAAAGAGCTGATGTCCCTGGTTTGCTGGCAGGCTAATAGTAGTGTGAGGCTTTTGAAAAATTTAGTGCCTACAGGTGAAATAAAAGTGTATTTAGCATTCAGTGGTCACAAACAGAAGATGATTCAGAACTGTAGCTGGAGAAGGCTGGGAAATAAGGCAGGCAAGACTTCTTGGTTAATGTGGGGAAAATGGTAATATGTTCTCCTGTTCCACATCTTCTGTTTACTTACTTAAAGTTGTGCTAGTGTTGTGACTATGGCAAAGAGATGAGCTTTCTGCGAGAGAGAGGCTAAAATTTGGAATGTAATTCTGTTAATAAAAATTTGCAATCATTTATTAATCTGCGTATTTTTTCTAATTCTTGGAAGTGAACTTAGTGCTGAGGAAATATTTCTCCTGCAATGTGCAGAGCTAAACAACTGGCAAGTGGACATAGACCAATGAGGACAACCTCTTTTGGCTCTGTGGCTGCCCTGGGTGCAAATGGTGTGATCCCAACTGGCTGAACTGGAAATGCTGATGCTTTCGCTGCATTTACGATGATTTTGGTCTGGCTGACCTCCACCTCTGGGATCAAAGCCTTTTCTCACACTGCTCCAACCCCTTCTGCTGAATTTGGTGTGAATCGTGGAGACCTTACCTGTGCGGCTACGAGGACTGTGTGGTTAGATTGGCTGCATGGAAACCCCGATTGATATGCAGCTTGAAAGTGAGATCTGCTGTTGTTGTAAGCTAAGGGGAATGCAGGTGGGCTGGGCAGCGAGCAAGCAAGGAGAAGGGCTGCAGGAGCTGTGCCCAAATCCATTTCTTGATACTAAAGCATGCATGGGTTACTTTCAGCTATCCATATTATTTCTGCATCTTTTTTTTCTCAAACGAGTCAGGCTAATACAGTGTTTACAGTGTCATTTATGTACATTGCTACAGGATTTTATAGTCGCTTTCCCAATGAAACAATCAGGAACATTATAGTGGTGGATTCTGACATGGGGTTGACTAGGCTGACCTGAGGCCCCAAGAACTGTTCATACGAGACAAGCAGTCCCTGTCGTACCAAGACAGCCCCTCCTGATCCATCGCTCACACTTGGGAGGAGCAAAGCAGGCATTAAGCCTCGCTCAAGTCCAGCCTGGCTGGTTCCTGAGGTCAGATTTAGTGGCTTTAGGGCTGATGTAACTTTTGCCCCTGACTGTGATCCCACAAGCTGGTCCATGAAGGAGACATCACAGAGGCTTTCACTGTGGTTCTTGACAAGCCGAAGGATGTGCTCACGCAGATCAGACTGCAGGATGAGGGCCTAGGACACTGGATAAATATTTTTCCACGTGTCACGAACTCCATTGAGAACAAGAGCAGAATAGACCTACGCTCTAAGGACTCGTTTAACTGGCTCAAACCATGTGCTGTCACATTCTGTGTGTGAAACAAGTTCTATCCCAACTTCTTACGTATCATGAGAAGATGCTTCCCACACAGAATGCCAATACTCTAACACAAGATTTGTGACTTCGAGATGCTGATTAAGGGACTGTAAGGAGGGAGCACAGCTTTGCCTGTGCAACCAGCAAATTGTGGCCTTGATCCAGGAAAATATGTGAATGTGTGATTAAAGCTGAACTAATGTAGGAAAAAAAAACTTGCCTTTCAGGACCCACAGGATGGATCAGGGCCTTAGCTCACGTGTGTTTGTGCATGTGCTGACTGCTGACTTTGCGTATCCTAAATGCGATTGCAGTTTATCTTCCACAACAGTCACAAGAGAAACATTTTTAGATAAGGAATGGTAGGAGACCATGATTCCTTATTATCATTTATTTTTCTCAAGAAAAACTAGAATGAGGTCACATGTATTCATGTTCTGAGAATTAAAATGTTCAGTCTTCTTGTAGACGTGTCTAGTGCACGCGGTGAGTTTCTGCTGTGGTGTGTTATAAGAGCTGGGATAGATTCATCAGCGGTGAGACTTTGTGCCTTCTTCCAGTGAACTGATTTGTACACACTGACTCCTAAGTACGAATATGAAACCACAGAAAAGCTACACCCACTTAAATACCTAATTCCCTAGCTGAATAATCCAATTGGTGAATAATGAATTTATAGCTATACTATGTGTTTTATGGGACTTTAAGAGAGTTTTTCTTTTCCTTATCTTTTTCACTATATCCAGGCAAACCAGAAAATAATTCAGTGAAATTTACCAGTGAAAATGAATTCTTCCATAAAATTATCAACAAATCGGAAAGCGCTTGCAGTCTGTTATATATTAAATTGCTGGTGTGATTTATAATATCTTGTGGAGAGAATACAATGTTCCTCATGTTTTTTTCCAGACAGAATTTTTTATAAAAAAATAATAAAACTTGAAAGTATGCTGGTAATCGTGAATATGCCAAATCTGTGTGCAACTTATAGCAACTACAGGAGACTAATAGTAATTTTTATTCTCTACAAAATGTGACTCATTTCTTTTTAATGGTAATGTGTTTGCTCAAAGTGTGTCTCTTCAGGCAGATAGAGGAAAAACTATAGAGACCTCAGACAAATAGCTCTTTTGATATTCCTTCTGATAAGGCCACCCTTTTAGAGAACAAAAATTAAGTTTGGCCGCACATTCTAAGATCCATGTGTTTGACCATTGAACGCAATGTGCGGCCATTAGAAATAAAAGAAAAATCAATAGGGTTTCATTAAAACAGCAGGCAATCAGGGCTACGGCACTAGCTTAATTACAGTTTCAGTAGCATTTGCTTTAATTGGAAAGAATAAAAGAAGTGAAGTGGAGTGAATGAAGAAATTAGCATATCTATCACTGTTGTCACATTGTACTGTGGCCTTAAAACACTGTTTGCTCTTTAGTATCCCTGATGCTTTGTGAGGCCCTGAAAAAATATGGAAAGGCAATTAGCAAATAATCAGATTGCACCTTTGTAGGGTTCTAATTAAAGATCTTTATAGTTCTTGGAATGTATTTTTTTTGTCTTTATTATATACTGCAGACATAATCTGCATAAGTTGCATTTGTACAGCGTTGTGCATACGTACGTATAAGGGGTTATTCTGCAGGCTGCTGCCACACAAAAAATACTCCTCATATAGCAGCAACCTCCAGCAACTGGGTCACTGGTCAGTCAATAGAAAACGCAGTAAAGAGGCAAGAAATGAAGCCAGGGCAAACAGCTCTGTCTCCTGAGCTTGTGGCAGGGGCAGCACAAGGACACATCCAGGTTCGTGCTGCCCTCAGCCATGGACCAGCATGAGCAGACAGTGTGGTGGCCCTTACTGCCCCTTCGTCCTCTAGAAGAGTGGAATTCATTGCCAGGCTCTGCACTGGTTATTGGTGACTTGTGTGAGCTTCAGGTCTGGACCTGAGCAAACAGCTCCTCCAGGTGCAGAAGACGAGCCACCTCATTTGACGTTTTCTGACCATCGCAGTCAGTGACAGAGCAGTCATCACCTCGAGCCCTGGCAGCCTGAGAGTGACACCTTCCATGGGACATGTGTATGGGCTCCTGCTAAATCAACCTTAAAAGCCGAAGTTTTCAAAGACATTTCTTCACAGGCATTTTCATTTCATGGATTCACTATCTGTCAGCAATCAAATCAGACCTGGGGCAGTTCATTTCACTTCTATCTCACCCTAGCAGGATTAGGAAAAAAACTCTTCCTTTGTCAGTACAGAGATCAACCAGCAAAGTGGCATTTTCACCTCTTTTATGCAGACATCTATTGAGGCCAACAGCTACACCAAAGCACAGCTAGTATTAGTGAGATCACAGGTAGGCCAAAAATTATGTAAAAGAGCTAATATATTATTCTGACTACTCCTGAAAAGTTAATTCGAATGTCAATTATCTTCTTGTTATTAAATTGCTCATAAAGCAATCATGACTTTCATGGATTAATTCACTCCTTGAAATTATTACGTGATTGTTTTGGGGAAAAAAACCAGCATGTTTCTGTTCACAGATTATTCATGAACGATTCATCACAATCATTTTTGAATATTCTGAGAAATATTTTATTTGTCTTGTTGTGTGTCCCATCTCTTACACAATGCTCAATAAACACTTGCTTTGGGGTTTTTTTTTTACCTTTCCCATCTCTCTGTAACATGAGGCCTCAGGTTTCTTTGAGATGCACCGTGTTTCTATAGCCCTCAAGTCCCATTTCCTTAAAGGATTTCGTAGAGTATGAGCGCTCCGAACGCGTGTGTGAAGCTGGGATATTTGGACAACATTGCTCAAAGACACACTGGAGATAGGGGAGCAGAATCTAGACCAAAAGTTTGTGAGTGATAAATACCAGAGAGCACCTATGTGTGTAAAGAGAAATGAATTCCTATATACATAGGTAGATACTGCAAGTGATTTTCAAGACCATCCTCTCAGCAGCGGATGATGCTACACAAATTAAAAATTAGTGTAAATTAGGTACCTGGAGGGTATAAGTCTCAGTCGGTTCACAGCTGTAAGCTTGCTTGTGAAAACACTATGTGTTCACTATTTCCATTTTGTTTTCCTGGCCATACCTGTATGCAAAATACAACTCAAAGGATCCATAAAATGAGGCAAGATACTAAAAATCCTACCCATTTTTGGAATCATAACAAAATTCTCATTTATAATAAAATTTCTGAGTGGGCAAACATTCCTGCGGTTCATACCAGACCACTGCAGACCCCTGAATCTTGCCATCATTTGCTCCCAACTTGAGGACCAAAACTTCAACCGCAAAGTCACTGGCAGAGCAGCTGCAAGGTGTCTCCCTGCAGGCCAGGAGCTCTGAGACACCAGAAGATGGTGACATGAGCATGAAGACATGGAGTCAGCTCCCCACAAAAGAGCTGGAAAGAAGACAGTGCAGGGAGACAAATGTTTTGATAAATTACCACCAAGAGAAGTGAATGGAATTAATTGCAGGTTTGATACTGTTTTAAGCACTGTCGAATAAAGCATCCTTTTACGCAGCTGCTATTGAATTAACTTCCTAAAGTTACTGCAAATGCCTTTTGGCCAGAGGATTCTTGAAGGGCAGAAATATATTTATGGAGTGGAAACCCAATTTGAAGAGGAACTTCCACCGACACAAACAAATGCCTCAAACCAGTTTGGCAGTACGTGATAACTCTATTTGTAATTAAAGGTTAAAGTATACTTAAACCAGTTTGGCAGTTAAAAACAATTTTAATTGAAAATATACATTTGTAATTGCAAATGGAAAGATTTCCTGTAATAGCAGTAACAGACCCATTTTCTAATAAGATGAACAATACAGTTGATGACTGAAGCATCTGTATATAGTTACATACAGCATTTCTGTACTGCAGGCTGCCAATTTATTTCAGCAGTGAAAAGCTTGATTTATTGTTTGTAGCATTACCATCTGTTGTAGTTATTACAGAAATTATATATAAACCAGTTAGTAAACACTTTGCCCCATTGTCTGTTGTTTTGATAATCACCCATAATAACATCTAGCATCAATATGGTCTTTAAACCCGATTTGGGAGTTAATGGAATAAGAGGAGGCAGTCAGTATATGCACCAGGGTAATGTCATTAGGAATGTTTGTGAAGAACAAATTAAATCAGTTGTAAATTGTGCTCTCAAGTCAGCCAGAAAACCAGTCTTGTTCAGGAGAAGGGATTTATATTTTAACCTCGTGCAGAAAATGTACTTAAGCAGATTAAAATAAAATAGGGACTTCGTCGATGGATGTAAATGGTAATTGCTGGAGCTCTAATGGCTTCCTGTTGGCTATGTCATGCAGTGGGCACAGCTATTTTAAAGTTAACCAGTGCTTGAGGTCATACTTTTACAGATTCAGTCATTAAACAGGACTACACATGTCACTAAATGGCTGATTATTCAAATGATGAGCCTGCTCAAAAGTTACCCATGTCATATTCTGGACAGAGGATTACAAAAAAAATTTTAAGGTAGAGTTGAAATAAAATAAAGATGAAATGAATTCAAGTATAAGTCAATAGAAGTGTCTGCATGGGGTCTCATTTGTTTTGGATGGCAGACTGCTTTATATCCACTTGTAGTGGTTGGTTAAATTATTCACCTTGGGTATTTTCTTGTGTACAGATAGTTTTATGTATCAGAAGTGTAGTCTCTCAATAAATTATCATATACAGAAGTATTATGTGTGTGAGAAGTTGTACAGGTTGCAGATATATGAGAAATAGATTTATTATATACTGTGCAATTTACTATGTGCCTGTGACCATTTCACTTGCCCACCTACATACCATCAGTGTAATGCTGTTTTAGCACCATTTTAGCAAAATAAAGTCGGACGCAGAGTTTTCTGAAGACTCTGGCTACATGAACCTTTTCTTCCAGAACAAAATACCGCTTCTCACAGTTCATTTTCTCTTTGTTTCATCTGCACCAAAGATGATCAATATGGACTTGTTCATAAGTTAAATATTAAAGGCATATTCTCAGTTCCAGTCGTATCTGAATTTGTAAAACTGGCAAATGGTAAGCTAAAACTCATGGTTATCCTAGGTTGGCAGGTAAGAAATAACCACTAATATTTAAAATTCAAGCAACATATTTGCATGGTTGTTATGAGTAGATCTACTTCTCTAGCAGGGCACACGAGCTTTAGGTGGTGCCAAGGAGAACCGGAGAGGACAGACGTTGCTTCCAGGGCTGAGGGCATCCTGGAGAAATGGTGCCAATGCCACCTCGCCACCATGACATAAGCCTGGTGACGATTCCTTCACTGAGTCTACTGAGGAGCAAAGCGCTCTTATGGAGCAAGGTTCTCCAAGGTTTATGAGCACAACTAGGGTATTCTCTCCACCCCGAAATGCCCAGGCTGAGAGCACAGATGCCAGAGCAGAGCTGGATTGGGCTGCTGGAGGGATGGGTGGGAGATTGTGCAAAACCCAGAAGTTCGGTACCAGGCTGAGCTTCTGAGCAAGGGGCAGAACAATTCAGAGAACACAAAGAGCTACTGGAGAGAGTCCAGCGGAGGGCTACAAGGATGGTGAGGGGACTGGAACATCTCTCCTACAAGGAGAGGCTGAGGGAGCTGGCCTTGTTCAGCCTGGAGAAGAGAAGGCTGAGAGGGGACCTAATATATACTTACAAATATCTGCAGGGTGGGTGTCAGGAGGATGGGGCCAAGCTCTTTTCAGTGGTGCCCAGTGACAGGACAAGGG
>Ga0065711_1000598_pt1 | contig 60745 bp, 29 predicted proteins | sample Hoacrofraction12_FD_59098 | JGI IMG/M metagenome (GOLD analysis project Ga0065711, IMG submission 59098) | Hoatzin crop microbial communities from Cojedes, Venezuela - Epithelial fraction 12 v2 (version 2) | ecosystem: Host-associated > Birds > Digestive system > Esophagus > Crop | place...
GTCGGGGTGGGGGGAGAGGCAAGGGGGAGGGAGGGGAGGGAAAAAAAAAGGGAAAAAAATATTAAATTCCCAAGCCAGAGTAGGAGAGGAAATTAATGGCAGCATTCAAGAAGAATGATGGAGGGAAATATAGAAAGCAGTCAATAGCCCATTCTGCGCTGTACGGACCTGACAGGAATTTCACAGTCTCTTGGTTTTTCAGCCCACTCATGTGCATTCATCAGAAACCAGTCACATCTGGCTGCCAGGATGGGGGGTTAATTTTCTCTAAATGCCTCAGCAGTTTTGTTCTAGCTGAGGCAAACTCTGTGACTGCAAAGCTGATGAGTAAAATATTTCTACTTCACCCAGTTTAACTCAAAACCGATAGCCTCGGGACATATTGAACCTTTCTTAAAAAAATAATCTTTTGCAGCTTTTTGAATGGCACATCAGGTCAGGCCAAAGTTTAAAATGCAAGTTTAAGACTTTGATGGACACAAGGGCTTTTTTTTTAACCCTGTGTAAAGCTTATCATGGCTCCGCAATGTGTGCTTTAGTGCATGACAAAACTAAAGAGAATTAACTTAGCCATCAACTGCTCAGGGAGAACAATAACAGGAAAGAAATTTCCAGATAGAAGTTCCTGTTAATCTACCTAGCTATAACCATGTGACATGAAAGCATCTAACAGCACCAAATTGCACTGAATGCGGCAGCTGAGAGAGACACTACTTAAAAAAAGGGTTTTTTATAGATGCACAGAAAAGATAACATTTACCTTAGGAACCGCATTTGATGCAAAGGACCCTAACTGAAATGATTCAAAGTGGGAGTGCTTACCTAATAGGCTTCTGCTATTTGCTAACAGTAATTATTGTTACAATCTACAGTTAAGACTAATATCAGTTTTTCCTTAATCTGAAAGTATTTGGAACTCATAAACACAGTGTGGCAGGTCTCTGTCTCGAAGAAAAAAGTTTTAATGAGATCTGAAAATCTACAAACACAGAATGTTTTTGAAAATGACTGTGGGTTTTGGTAAATTCTGCAAACATTGCTGCATACTCTAGACCAGTCGCAATTCAGAAAATGGAAATTTATACCACCTAAATTATTGCTTAGTGGAAATACATGGTTTTGTGTTTCATTAAGTCAATTATTTCAATAAATTCCATAGCTATTGTTAGCATGAGGCCTTCAAGAGTATGCCTGTCAACCAGATTAACACAATGGATTGTACCATTCCTTTGGAAATATTACATTTCATTAAGGTCAATGCCACAGGTCAATAATTGGATCAGTTATAAAGAAGCTTTTACACGATAAGATATGACTGCTCTTTAGGAGCAAGCACAGTATACCAGGCGAAAAATATACTTTTTCAAAAGAATGTAGATTATAGTAATACCAAGTGAGCTATTACAGCCTAGAGAGTAATTAATGCACATTTTCAAAATTAATGGCCTGATTTTCAGAGATACTGAGTTTCCACAAGTCCCATTAGATTCTATGGAAGCTGTGAGTACTCTGCATCTTTGTAAATGAGGCTGTAAAATATTAAAACAGATCTTTGTACACAATTTTTTGAGTCCTGCCAGTGGGTATTAAAAACAACACGAGGGAAGGTAGACAAAATGGGAAAATATAAAAAATGTCAGTCTGAATCATAGCCAAAACCTGAACCCAAATAGGAGTATGTTTTCTATTTCAAAGGACCTTTTCTAAGTACCACTGCTCCTTTCCTCCTATTTTAAGATTTTTTTTCCTGAAATATATCTCTTTCTCCGAGTCTTCTGTTAATTCAACTATTTTTGTATCTCATATTGTTTGATACCATTCTGGAGTCTGAAAAAGAATGCAGGTGAGAGAGGAGAAAAACATAACAACTTATGGTATTTTAATAAAACAACCTTCTTAAGCCCTAGAAAAACAAATTAAGTACAAAACTATTTTTGGATTATCAAAATTCTCATTTTTGTAAAAAGATAAAGTAATTGCAAGATATGCTGTCATGATGAGGAAAATGGTGGTTGGGAGAGTACGTGAAAGGACTCATCAGTGAATGGTGAAAGGGGTCAGTGGCTATTCAGTCCAACAGCTATCCAGGTTTTTGTCTTGAGAGAACCAAAAGACATTAAAAATTTTTGAGGTTTGGCCATTTAAAAATTCTTACAATATCTATTGTAAATCAGACAGCAATGGCTGGTATCCAATATGACCTTTATTAATGTTTCTCATTTCAAAGAACTGAATAAACACTTGAAAAATTGTAAGTCCATGATAGCTGTTACTATTGTAAATATCCCTGCATCTAATGCATCTCATATTTTGCATACATTTCATTGTGCCTAGCATAATGGAGCCTAAACCCAATATTTATTAATTTTACAATATTAATTGCAACATAAATAACATTTATGCACACAGTCAGAAATACATGTCTGTGAGAAAGTAACAGCTTGATGACATAAAATTACCTGCAAGCTTAGAATAAACTGGTAGACGCACTAACCTAGGAGGAGGCCATGCAATCTCCCGAGTCGACTACAGACACTTAGCTTAGGGAACACTTTAAAATGGAACAATTCGGAGTAACATAGCTAAATAGCACTTCTAGCCCAAAAACAGCCTGTATATTTCATAGGTTTTGCCATGATCTCTCCATCCCTACAGGCATCGATACTTTTCCCTTAGATCCTCTTCTTGATCATATAACAGACATATAGTTACTTGCTTTTCCTTATCTTTAGATTTTGATCAGATGTAGACACTTAAGAAGGCATGCCATGCATGAGTTGCAGACATGACGTTATTGCTAACCAACTCCTTCATTTTTCATTGCTTTCTTTCCTCTATTTGAGAAACGTGCTGTTTCCTAAGTATTCTCAACACATCAAGCCAAATGCTGACAAAGAAGGTAACAGCATCTCCAGCGGTCAAGGTGCAGGAATATGTGCAGCAGCCAAATATTTGTATGAGATTCACTTTGTTTCTGACATTCACTTTGCTGTAGGAGCAGGACTGAAAGAAAAAGGAAGCAAAAAGACAAGCTAGCTCCAGATTTGGGGGATTTGAAAGGAAAGGAAGCACCAGGATCCTTGTTTCTGTCATTCTTGCACCTGCCATGGCTGCAGCTGATACAGTATTGCTGTTAGACCCCACAAAACAACCTTCTCTTCAAGTGACTGCAGGGGTTTCTGCAAGCATCAAAACAAAATTCACCCTGCAAGAAGGAGCAATAGCTTTCAAAGATGTGTGGGTGTTTGGTTTTTTTTGCTGAGAGGGGACAATTTTTGCAGCAAGTGACTTCTCCCAATCCTCATCCTACAAACGAGGAGATGATGAGCTGATGACTTTGCTGGAGGGGCACCTTTGTGAGATGCTGAGGAGAACGAATGATGCTGTCAAGGAGTTGCCCTTGCCATGCTGCTACTTTGGGGCTTCACTGTTCTGCTCCTTTACTTGTGCTGTGGCTCCCCTCTGTGTCTCACAGCAGAGGGGAGCATACAGCTCTATATTTGTTTAATTCCTTGTTTATATATGGTACTAATATCATCAATAATATCAGCGTAAATTGGGGAAAAGGAGGTGTGAATTAGCTGTCCTTGCTACCTTACTAGAGAGCAAGATTATCACTTGGAGTACCTTATTCTGTCCTCACCTTTAAGTTTTTGTTATGATAAATCAAGATACTTCTTTAAATTCATGCCTCATTTGCAGTAATATAACTGAAATTAAGATAATATTTTAATCTGTAATTTTTTTATTGGAGGGATCAAACTGAGGTAAAAAGCATACGATAGTATTTGAAGCTGAGGCCTATTCAAGCCTAATTGATTATTCCAGTGGGCTTGTTTCTAGGTCCTCATTAAATAATGCTGACACAATATGTGGATTCTTTATACAGTAAACAAAAGGTGAAATAAAAGAAAATCCTACATAGAGAGAAGGAACTGTATCTTATTTAGACCAGAATGTTTTTTGCCTTTGTTGTCTGGGAGTTCACAGGAACCCAAAATTTTTACCTGCTTATCTTCTATCACACAGTCTAGCTACATGGGAGCAGAGCAATGCAGATTACAGACATATTTGATAATGGACCCAAAACTAGGGGTGTTTACTTGATTAAACATCAAATGACATGCAGCCCCATTAAGAAAACAAAGCGAATGGCACACAGAACTAAGTCACGATGTTTTTTCTCGGTCAATAACGTACTACTTGGACTGCTTCAATTACCAGTTCTGGCCAGTGACTACATGCTAGTATTATATTGGGTTATGATTACAAACCTAATTCTCTTCTCTGCTGTTTTTAATTAGTGAGATTCAACCAATCTGAATATAACCGTTCCTGTTTTACACCTGAGAATGCAAAGAGAGAGTCAGACCCTCTATGAATAACGTTTTATTTTATTCTCCAAAATTATAACTATTCATAAGACAGATGTATACTGCATTTACAACACGTACTTACTTCTAAGGTGTCTGACTGAGTAAAAATGCAAGGTTCTGGATCACATAAAAGGTAGTAGACATTATTATAGGCAGAACTAGGATACTGCTTGTCTCAAAAGAAGATTCTCTTTAAATTTTGTCAAACTTTAAACATTTGATCTAAAAATGTGCATGGCAGGTGTTTGCCTCAGGCTGAATTTGCTTTTTTTGTGAGGTATTATGGGCAAAATACATTATTCTTCTCCAGCTACAAAATTATGCTGATGTTTCCTTTACTAAATGCAGTATGCAGAGGGGACTCTCACTTCAAAGGGGACAGCATTTTTGTATGCGATATGACTTTTTCACAAGAACAAGCTGGTGAAAACTGCAAGTCTTTGGAAAACTATTGACTGCAGATAGTAATTGGTGAATTTTTCCATTGCTATCAACCAAAATTTAAAGAAATATTGTCCTCTGTAAGTATTCTTGAGCCTCTCATTGGTCCTATAGTTAGATTGTTTATGTACCAGCCTTGCTGAGTAAGTAAGAGTGCTTATCTCTGCATAACTCTACCCTGTACATAAATCTTCACAAAGCAATTTGTTGTACATTAGATCAGGAATACAGCACCGAAATTTGACTTTCTGTATGTCTGTTATTTTGGTCCAGGATGAGATTCCTCACTGACAATAATGTGCCTATCTGTGTATCAGCGCAAATGCCCATTTACTGTTGTTAAACAAACCTGGAGAAAAAAAAAAAATCATTGTGAAAATAGGAAGGTATATTTGGATCCAACCGTGAAGTCTGTGTTAAGGATGCCAATTTGTGATTAAGAAATCCAACTGCTAATCAAAACTGGTGTAATTCTAACCATCATAGTCTAATCTAGGCTTTACATAGCTATGCTAGGAAACAGTGACATCAGACAAGGAGATCCAAACCTAGACCATAAAAATGGAATATTAACCACCAGTGCAGTAATATTTTACCAGAAAAAAACGATTTTGTGAGTACTAACTGAAATTTCCTCTTCCTTTCTTGAAGCATCCTTCAGAAATGGCCTGAAAAGTAGGAACAGCTCAAGGAATGGAAATTTCTCTGATTACAGAGACTTAGAAACATAGCTGCTCTGAACAAGGGTTGATTCCAGACTGAAAACAATCTAAGCAAATACAAATTGAGACATTTAAAAGAACTAGCAGCTGAAGATGATGTTGCAGCTACAGTAGGTGGGTAAAGATACTTACCAAGCAACTAAACCCATTTATGGATATTAAAATGAACAAGAAATGGTCTAAGCAGCAGCAAGAATGGAACATACACGTAACTGAGACATATGAGAGAAACAGATGGGCAGACATTTCCAAGAAGTCTCACTAGACTCAGCCCACCATCAATACCATATTTTGATGACATGTTATGAACCTAAACCATTTAACATTAACAATAACCAACTGAGATGTCAGCAACACACACAGCAATCCAGAAGCTAAAAATTGTCAAGACAGACAGCAATGATCATATCACCAAGAAATGGAGCACTAGATCCCACCATTTAAACAAAACTCATAGAATTACACAGAAAAAAATGATCTCTCCCCTACCTCCTGCAAAAGAAATCATTTGCAATGTAGTATCACACAGGATGCAAGATGAAGTTGGGCAGAAATCTTTGTAAACAACAGTCTCGATTCAGCACAGGTGAACATGAAAGCTAGAGATAGTCATAGCAAGGACCATCATAAAACAATACATCATTAATTCTCAAAAACACTTGGAAAGCTTACATACACCTCCAATCATATATTGAGCATGAATCAGGTTCATGCTGTGAAGGAAGCGGAGAATAATGGAACACAAAGTATGCTATAATATCAAGGTTCCTGAATGTAACCCTGCAGAAATGTATTATATTCATAGCTCTGCCACACTGTACCCCTGGCATGTTAACGAAATCATTTAAACTGAACTTTTCAGAGATAACTGGGAATTTTGTGCTCTTTCTTTTTTGGGGTCATCCAATTTAAGTCTTTAACTTCTAGAGCTGATCAGCAATAACAGATTCAACTGAAGACAGTGGGGAGACGAAATCATAGTGTGCCAGGGCTAGATCTGCCAAAGGCTTCGAACATCTGATTGCTACGATAGGCAGCTAAAACCGTAGTTATTCTATGGTGTTGACAGTATGGGAAACTAAGATTATTTCACTGAATTCTTTTATTAAAACATGACTGGTTTACATGCAGTGAATATAACTCTTTCAACAGCACTCTTGACTGACACCGATATACCTGGTACCTGACCTTCTGCTACCCGACCTTCTGGATTCAACAAAACATTATTTTGTAATTCTGCAGTAGTCCCTCTTGAGACTTCAGTTTATTACAAAATGTAGTATACCAAAATGAAACTAACAGAAGAAGTATTAACTACTAGTCACTGCTGTCACTAGTAACCTACTATGATTTCCAGACCTAAGCAAATTGCCTTTACATGTTGAACAGAGACTAATATGTTACTTCTAAATCTACGCTTTCTCTGTTCTCAAATGATGCTAATCTTATATCAGAGGATCCAATGTGTGTGTCACATTAATTCAACAGTGCACTGTGAATGCTAAATTCTATGTAAATGACATAAGCCTTATCAGTTCCATTCATTGTTACAACTCAAACAACGGCAATTACAACAATTCTACAGACTTTGGCGCTGTAAGAATGGCAGATTTATTAGCAAAATCCAGTTAATATTTATCTTTTTGTACTATTCAACTACCAGGTTACACCTGTACAATCTACAAAGCTCCTAGGTAATGAGATATTTCTTTATTGTCAAATCTGCTACACAGACTGCTGGTAAAGATTACGCAGCCCATTTAAATAAAGCTCTTTTGTCAACAGAGTGGATATACTTTAAAAATGAGTAAAAGCCTCATGAAAAAAAAAAATCCCAGCTAATGTGCAAGTATACATGAAAAGATGCACATGTTTTGACCTTATTCCTCCACTTGTGAATGCTTTGGTAAGCAGATTAGCAACATTAAATTTAAAAAAAAGGAAAACCACATTTCAAGATCCACTGAAAACAAACAAAGAAAAGCCTGAAAAATCAGAGTACATTCTTCTACTAAAAATATCGGTGAATGCAGACAAAAACATCGGTTAATGGAGGAAAAAAAAACATTAAAGACTGGTATTATGATTTTTAACTACTGTCAGGGAAAAAATAAGGAAAAGAGACAATAGGGAAAGATCAGGGTATATTTCTCGTTACTGTGGCTACTTACTGGACGCATTTTAAATGACAAATTGAAAACGAAAAGTGTGCTTTCTATATTAGGTTCCTGAAAATCTATCCTAGAGTTTGATACTGAGTAGATAAAGAACACATGTGATGTTATTCTTTCCTCAAAGGTTATTATACTTGCCAATTTCTACTGCTATACAAGGGAAATATATCTGTACTTATCCAGATGGCTCCCTCTATATCATTTAGTAACACTGATAATCAAATACTGCTGTTTCTTCCCCAGAAGCCTGAAGCAATGAATGGAAATGTCTTGAAAAGGTGCAGATAATTCCACTTACTCTAAAACAAAGGTTTAGTTTTTTGCCTCCAAAGCTCTTGTCTGCAGAAGCCTACCACTTTTTCCAACTTTTATGCGGTATTTGCACAAGGCCATTAGAAGAACATGTCAGACAGCATAAGGTGAAGTGTCAAAACCCGGCAATCAAACAAGATTACTTCAAAGAAATTCCTGACCTTGCCATTAATTTCTCCTGTTAAAGCAGCCATAATCTCTCATCATTCCTTTTACAGACTCTACTGCTTACTCTGAAAAGAAGAAATTGCACAATAAAATACCATATCTCATCCTCTGTCCCCTCCTAAAGGACTTCTGGAGTATAATTGTTAACACGTTTTTCAAAAAGTATACTAGCATTCTTTTGACTTTTAGTGCTGTTGAGAATTTTTTAAATGAGTTTTTTAATCTTAAAAATAAAAATAGCAAACTAGCATTAATATGAATGTGTTACACTGCTTTCCCAAAGAATTTAATAGTGAGGTCTAAGATAAGCTCCATCTTTCTGAAGGGTGGATTCATGCCTTCTTTGTTACCTGTAAATACGCTAAGATTAATGACTAAAAAGCACTTCAGTTCTAGACCTAGCAGAATACAGAGACAGCACCCTGCCTGTCTTGACTAAGGAACATCAAATATTATGATGCTAAACATCTATATTAAGCAGTTTCTTCTGATTCACATAAAGTATCTCCTGATTATTGCAAAACAGTAAAATGAAATTCAAAAGACGAATTTTTTTTTTTTTCTAGATGACACATACATTTACCAGTCTTCCCTTATAAGTTCATGAGAAGTCAAGGATCACAAATCAAGCCCATCTTGCTTTCTGGCCAGAAACCATCCAGTCGTGACCAGACAGTATTGCCATTTCCTCTGTGTTTCAAGGTCTTTGGCACCTGGCAGTGATCTTCACCAGAGTTGTTACATCACCAGCCTGTTCCCAGGCTTTGTGCAGTGTGACCATGTGCTGCGATAGCCCAGGTCGTACAACGGACACCTCCATAGTTTCATGTGCTCCTGGATGCTTGGCTGAATCCTCACCAGCATCACTTAGCCATGACAGAAACTTGACTTCCAGTTAACCATTTCAGGAATGACATAGCCTTCAGCTGAGCAAAGCCAGGCTTTGCACAGGAATTTCCCGCATGGGTTCGCACAATGCACCACCTGGCCAGTGAAAGCAGCCCAGAGGCTGGATATTCTTCAGGGCCAGCTTGAGCATGGAGAGGTAAGTGTGCTTCCTGGAAGGCAATGAATCAATCAGAAGAACAGCTGGCCAATTAAGACGTGCATAACTTCTTGCCAGATGTTACCTCTGTGCTGATGGCTGACTGCATCTTAGAGAAGCACATTGTTTCTCAACCCCTGGGGCTACTTTCATATCGTTAAATAAACAGAGCTAGGAAACATCCTCTGGCTGTAAGGCTAAGTGGCACAAGCTGGCTTTGTCCACACAATGTAGTCCACTACCACTTCTCAGTCTTGTGTGATAGCCTCACTGCCCTGGGACACAAATAGTATTTTAGAGGGAGGAGGGATGAATGGTTTAATGACTGAATTAATGTGAAGGCTGTGTTTCAGCCTATGAAGACAAAACAGAGAGTAGGCGTTGCACACCCTTGGGTATGGCAAGGCCTCTTGGGAGAGTGGTGCAATACTGTAGTGTGCTGAGAGAATTAAAACTTGTGGTGTTCCATTCACATTCCCTGCTTGAGGCAGTCCCTGGTGCATGTTATTCCTTGTCTTGTGTTAGGCCTTCTCTTGGAAAGTGCTAGCTAGCACAAGACAAAACAGGACTTGGTACCATAATCAGACAGTATAGAGAACTACTGAGCAGGTCAAGCTAGGTCCCTAACTGTCTTTTATTTTGCAGGCTAGATGTTGCCTTCATGGCCAACAGTATCCTGAGCTTCCTGTTGAAAGTGTCCTTCAAAGAGCCAGATGCACACATGCTCTTCATAAACAATACGTATCGAATTCATAAATGGTAAGAATTCATGGGCCTGATGTGATTAGGAAGGGAACATGAAAGTTGGAGGGGGTTCAACTTCAACAAGTCAGGGAAGATAGGAAAAATACATGTGGCTTGAGTGTATTACAGTAAGTCAGGTTAGGAGCTACACTGTGAAGAGAAAAAAAGATATCTTAAGACTTATAAACTGAAGTTTTTAAGCCATCAACCAACTTGCATTTTACATCCTTAGTCTAACCATGCACCCTTTTCTTCTTATCTAGCACCAGAGATTAGATTCCAGAAATCTCATGAAAATTCTTCAACCTAGTCACCCTCTTCCTGACTTTTACTCTAGCTGTCATTTACATTTTTAGGCCAGACAGCTGTTTTTCTTCTTGCCTGTCCCAGAGGTCAACATAAGGTGACAGAATGCCTTTTCTTGCTTACTAAACATGAGCATCCTTTGAGGTTTACAAAGAGTCAGATTCTCATACGCACTGCATCTGCACATCAGCTTCTCAGTATAGTCATTTATCTTGTATGATTCTTGGTAGTGTTCTCACTGAGACCTCTAAAGAGTTACTTAAGTCTCTGATCTGAGAACACAGAACTTACACAGGCAGTCCTTGTTAGGATTTGACTGTATTTTCCCACCAGTGTGGACATTGTATTGGAAAAATGAGTATTACAGGGAAAGCAGAAATTAAAATGATGCTCACAGAATGGGGTTTACAATTAGTTAGATACTAAGCTTCAGTCTGTCATAATATGTATTGCATAAACTAGCCATTACGATAATTGGAATAGAATATTGCAGGTCTTACCAGAACCTTGTGTCCTCAGAGGGCTTCGCGATTCAGCCACATTTCTGTAGGAAGCACAATGCGAGCAGAAGGAAAAGGCTATATGAAGACACACTGTCAGTAATTAAATCACTCTGTAAGCACTGTAAGCCATTCATACAAAAGCCTCAAATTATAAGAAGTACCAAGGTTCATTTAGAGACCCTAATGTAAAGAAGAAGTTTGAATGATATTCTAAAAGCACTGATTCATTGTACTTCCATCTTCCAGTTCTCAGAAGAAGAAAGATGAAGGAGAGAAAGAAGAAAGACGAAGAAAGATACAGAAGAAAATTAAAAACAAGAACAAGAAGAACAAGAAATAAGAAAACGTGTTCCAGAAGGCAGGAATGAGAATTCTGCACATTGACAGTTCAGCTCTATTTCAATCTGCAACATTTCCACCTCAATATTTTATAAAGAAACAAAAAAATGGAAAGAATACTGTTGGGAAAACTCCCAAATACATTATTTGTAGTAACTATTTAAAGTGTATGAGTAAACAAACAAAAGTTTTCTAACTTTTGTTGTTCTATCTGCTATTCTATACTGCACAATATCTTCCCCCCTTCAAATTTAGAGAGCTCAGTCAGTAAGCAGATAGTCTGCTATTGCGTTAAAAGCCTGAATTTCAAAGTGCAGTCTGTGTCTCTTCCAGTATGCGCATGGACTTTGAACAGGGCTGAATATTCTAAATATCAATGGAATAAAGCAAAACTGTATGCAAACAAACTGAAATTGTTTTTCTTCAACAAAACTGCCACAAATAACAGTACGGATTCAGATGGATGTGGACCACAAAGAACTTTGAGTGCTACAGCACACAAGATGGCTAATGACAATACACTATGCTGGTAACCAGCACTGAGTCAACTGCAACACCATAGGTTTCAACACTACTGGTTTCATAGCCAAGGAAAGACTAATTCGTGCAGTCCTAGATTTCATTCTTTTGTCTCAATTTAGTAATTTCATTGCTCAAAATGTTCTTCAATAATTCTCCATGCTTTTAGTTCTAAATATTTACTCAAGCTGAATTCTTTTGTTACCATGTGTGTATCATATTTTCCTCACTTTTCCTCCTCAACAGCATCCAGAGACTGGCAGCCATTAATTAGATTGTAATGCTACTATAAATTATCTATTATATTTCATAATGATAAAGCAGCACTTTATGTAGCAATAAGATAAGGTCTCTGGTATAGTCCCTGATAAATACTTCAATCACGGGACCATATTCTGCTTGTCACTTAGAAATTTAATGCAAAAGCTAAATAACTTTTCATTTCCTGATACATTAGGAAGTTTCCAGCCACTTCATCCATTTGTAAAGGAAAAATAAAATTACTTGTGAGCATTCCTGTTTCCTGGAAGCAGCAATTGCAAGATTCACCTACTCATTTTTCAGCTGCAGGGTATGAGTGCTACTTGGCACTCCTGTGGTCCCCTCATCTGGAGGACCCACAGAAGCACAACACTTTTTCCTCCCTGTCTGCATGCAGCAGTTTCCAACCCTCACACAGCTGACGTGCATGTGGGTCTTGTCCTGTTGCTGAATGGGGAAAAGGCCACGATGTGCACCCACAAATCAGGCTGGGTATGCCCTTGTTCCTGAGCACGGACGCAGTCTGAAACAACCAGAGCTGAATCTTGTATTTCACACCTTGCTTTCAGTAAAAGGGGAAGAGCCAAACAGTGAAGCGAATAGCGAAGACAGTCAAAGATGACAACCATATTTTCAACCTATGAGAAAAGTAAAAACCCAGAAGCAACAATGCTAGTGAAATTAATAGCAACTAGAATAAAATTTGCTCAGCAACTGCAATGACCCCTAGGATTTGTCATTTTTACATTGCAGCAAGGAAACCGGAAGTCCTAGGAGGCCAGGCTCTAGCCCAGATAGATCCATGCCTCATCCCTCAGCACCACAACAGGGAGCCTATTAACAATGACAAGGCTGACTGCCCTGAAATTGCAGACTTTTAAAACACTGACATTCTTGGCCCCAACGGCACAAGGCCTCAGGACCTGTGCCCCAGATTCTGGGGAACCCCTCAAGACCTCCAGGTGTTAAGTGTCTGGCTCTGCTGTAAGTCACCAGTGTCTCCACCACGGAATTGGGACCACCATCTCTATTATGTGGGGCTACACAGGCGCAGACAGGCTGCCTAGACCCCAGGCATTGTGTTGGGAGGAACTGTGCTGGAGCCACAGACCCCAGCCTAGGAAGGGGAATGCGGCATCTCTTTCCAACTCCGAGCAAAGTTGTGCTGAAAACTTAGCTTCTGTCCATGAGAAATTAATTGAACCCAAGATATTATATAGTCACCTCATTTCTGTTTCATTAATATTGCTGGCAGGTTGTCAGTTATTTGTTACTTAGTTAGGTGTGTTTCTTAAACAAAATCATCAAATACAATTTGAGCAGAAAGATTTTATATAGAATCATACAATCATTAAGGTTGGAAAAGTCCTCTAAGATCATCAAGTCCAACCGTCAACCCAACATCACCATGCCCGCTAAACCATGTCCCAAAGTGCAATATCTACACATTTTTTGAATGGGTATTATATTTACAAGGTAAATAAGCTAAATAGAAAGCAATAAAATAAAAAGATCTGAGCATTGCTTTCAAAGATGTGTTTATTTAATGGACTCTACCTTAAAATTGATGCCTATGTTCACTTTTCTTCTTAGCAAGGATTATGACTGCGTACACATCTTTTCCTAAATCATGAGAAATTCTCCAGAACTGATGAAAATTCAAACGTGTATGAAAACAAAGAAGTCATTACTAGCATGTAAGCTTCAGGTTGATTTTCACTATGTTTGTCAAGAACTTTGGGCTTTGTAATCCTTCTTTGAAATTCAGTCTGTAGAAATCCTTTCAAATAGGAGTTTTCCTAGATAAAAGCTGACAGCAGTAATAAAAAGGACGGAAAACCCCACCTTTGGTTAAACTATTTTAATGAGGAGGTACTTAAACCATTAATGACCTGAGTCAGTGACTTTGGTAACCATGAGTTAGTTGGCAGGTTCCACCTATCTCGATTTCCAAAATTCTTAACAGTCAGAATTACACAAATAGATTCAGTTTTATATTCCTGATTACCAGATAAATGAAAGATGCAAAAAGGAATCTAGTTAATGCCCTTATAATCACACACAATTACCTTAAAAAGATAATAAAAAGGAAAGAGAAATGTTCAGAATTTAGGAAATGTCAGACTTACAGTTGCTTTGCAATGTTAATTTAAGACTCTATGTATTATGACACAGTCTTATTTATATGGTTCATAGCACTTTTCCTATCTTTTTCAAAGCAATGGGTGGGCTCACATTGAGAACAGATCAACATGTGCAGCGGAAGAGAATATTTCTGGGGGGACTATTTCTGCAGAGCATGACAATATTCCATGTGAGACGGAGCTAAAAGGAGGTGAAACGCTACCCCAAAGATCTTCATAGATGTTGTTGAGAGCAAAGGACAGCTGAGATTTAGGAATCTCTAATTCCTTTTCAGTCTTTGAAAGCAGAGTGGCCTTAATAGTTAGAGGTTCTTCCATCTCTCCACAGACTGACTCAGACTTACTGGAAAACTTCGTTATCTCCCTGGACCACATCTTGGTTTTTTTTACTTCCAAGTCACCATTTGCCTATCCTCAGCCTGTCTCCTTGTCCTGCCACTGCAATTCTCCACACCACAAATATTCAATCTAATTTTAGAAAGTCTTAATCTCACATTCCCTATATTCCCTAAAAGACAGTAAAAACTATATGTCTTGAGTAGCATGAAACTGTGAATGAACAGTGGACTGGGGGGAGTTTTATCCATACAAGCATGTGTCAACTTTGCAAAATAAAGGAGGACTATGGAGCAAACTCTACCACTAGACATCTGATCATCAACACTGTTAGTTCACCCTCTGGTTTTATTTCAGACTAACCCATCTGCTCTCTGGCAGACAAAGCCTGCATGTGATTCACTCCAGGGACTGCTCTCAGAATGCTTTATATCCCCAGACACCTTAAATGTCATTGTGCCACATCTCATGGCATATTATACATAATTGACTTTAATATTATTTTTAAAAATCTACTTTTACGGATTCACATGATTTTAGGTAAAAGAAACTGAAATACAGTAGTACATAGTATTAACCACTAGCTAAGGCCACAAGGTCCCTGCTGAGGTCCAGAGGACAGAAATCCACAGCCTAGTGCTGCATAGTGTGGACAAGCCAGGAGTACTGACAAACTCAACCTTGGTACTGTGGGAAACCAAGAAGAAAAACCATTTGGGCCTGAGCTCAAGGAGCATTCCTTGGCCTCCTTTTTTTTTTTTAATGTATCAGAAGTGCCTGAAAAGCAATGCTATCAGTCTTTGTTGCAACAATAATGCTGAAAAATGGAAAGTATAAATGTCAGAAGTGATCTCCACTTCTGTGTGTGTTTCTCTTCTACTTCTCAGGATGCAGGTTCAGTGTCTAACAGCAGAAGTAATAATTGTTACAGCTCATCTTAATCAGTTTTCCCTTTCTACAACAAGGAAAAAAAAGCAAAAACCTGCACACACCACATGCACCTTGCTTTCTTTTGGAAGAAAATTTGGGTGCACAAGCAAGAGGGGAAACATTGCGCTTCAAAAGCTTCCCACTTTGGAATATCAGGAGAGCAGGACTGCAGGGCACACAGCAGGTACACCTACCTGTCAGTGCAGACACAGTTACCGTATCCTAGATAAGAAAATTAGTAAAGCTGTTTCAAATTAAAGACTAGGTTCACTAGCACACCAACTGTTTTTCACTCCTCTAATGCAAAATAAGTGCTTATTTGGATGTTTTACACTGTTTCAGGGTCTGGAAAAGAAGTAAAGAGTATATCAATACATTTAGCTTTATGAGTTTATTTTAAAAAACCCAGTGCATAAAACTAGACTGAGATCACTTTTCTTTACCATATCTGTAAGTATTTCATTCAAGAGCTGTAAAGCCCACTAAACCCTGACCCCTTCTGAGGTCAATCTTATGTGCTATACAGAATAAAATATTATTATTTTTTTCTATTACCTGAAACATATTCATAAAATAAAGCTACCATAAGTCCAAATGAAGAAGAAAAATGCATCTTCAGTGCCAAAACTACCTCATCTAAGGCAACCACTTCAGTACAAATACAAAGATTTTATCTTGTATGGAGGCTAGACAACAGAAAATAACATTTGTCTGAAAAGTCATCTATTATGCTACAGATAGCAAAGAAATGCAGAAATTTTAAACATATGCTGAAAACCCGTGTAAATACAAAGCTTTGAACTTGGTTAATAGTATAGGAAAGCCATTTTTTGGCAACTACACTATAGCTAAAACACTGGTAACTAAAAAGCTGCATGTCGCTGGACATAGTGAGATTTATATTACAGAGCTCACTGAAACACAGCCACTAGGAATGTAGAAAATGTAGTTTATTATATCATATAATCTGATAAATACTTCTATTATAGCTCAAGAATGCATCTTAATAAGACTTAAAGACTCTCCTAACTCAGACTGCCCAACAGAATATGCATGTTTGTTAACAGTAATTTTTCACTGTAGGATACATTCCTTTAGGTAAAACAAAACAAAAAACCCAATACTTTTTCTCCCCCAAACTGAAAAGGGACAGCTTCACAGGCATTAAAACAGCTGAAATAAGTTAAAAGACAGTGAGATTGTGCAGTTATTTTAATTTTGGATAAATACAAGATTTTAAATGCAATAACTGATAGTGAACATCTGTTTATAGTACTATTACATCTACTAATCTGATTATAATACTGTATGTAGGAAACGAAACAATCGTATTTGCATGCCTACAGCTCAAGTCTGTTTTATTTCCTGTGGATCATCTATGTATCTAGACAGGTGTGTTGGCTTCAGGCTATTTTTACTGCAAAACATCTGAAATCACAACTGTGAACCGGTTCTGCAGGTGAGAATTTCCTGACAGAGTATTTACAGTTGAATTTGAAAAGTCATCTGCAGCTTAAAGGAAAAGTCTATTACTTAATGAACAACCATGGCCACTGGTTTTAGAGTTGCCTTCCTTACTGGGACCCATGTTTATAACCCTGTCTTTCAGAAAAACTGTTGTCCTGGTAAATACCAGGCTACTGTTATCTAGATGCTTAAATACAAAGGCTAAGGCACCTAGCATGAAGCAGTGGAGTTTGAACGCTTTGCCCAACATCTAAATTAAATAGTATTGTGCCGCAAACTGGTAAGAACAGGAACTGCAAGATCTCAAAAGGAAAACTGCACCCACGCTGCCTGTCCACCCTGAGGCTTCACTTGCTCACAGAGCTTAACTTGAAAACTCCTCTTACACCTATTAAGAAATTACTGCTTGAGGGACAACGTGAAGTTCCTCTGAGCACAATATTAAACTCCAATTCAGTATAACTTTCTTATCTGCTGGATTTTTAACTATTCCTTCTCATAGCTTAGAGAAAAAAAAAAAAAAATTTCTAATGGGCTGCTGATCAGAACTGTTATTCTGATGGTGAAATCCCAAAGGGAAACATGTTTCAGATATGAAGTATTCCCTCTAGAATCCCTGGCAGTCACAGAAAGAACTTCTTGATGTATAAAGACAATGTCACCATTGTCAGAGAATACTACAGCAGGAAATGAACCACAAATACCAGTAACGTCTTTCTTCCTAGGAATCAAAGTAGTTGCTTTTTCACCCACAATAATTTTGTAGAATAAAATCCTAATGAAACCTTGTACACACGATGAGAAAAAACACTCATTTTTAGCTTTTTTAAATGTGCGTATACTTAGGCAATTACTCAAGCTCATAATTTATAGCAGGTAAGCTTGTACACAACATATAGAGAAGATCTCCATCAAGAAATCAAAATATAATTTTATAGAAGGTGAAATAATGTAGAGTTCACAGCCAACTTCACTTTTCCAACAAATGGAGCCATAAATGCAATTTTCTGTCCTTTGCTCTGAAGAATTAATTTTAAGGTATTCATATTTTTCTTCAAGTACATCTTAAGTATCAATTAAACCACAAAAAGCTACAATAAAGTAACATTAAGAACCAACTTAAACCCATCATAGCAAGGAAAATCAGACTTCGGCTAAAAATTTTGTCTCACTCTTCATCTTTAAATCACTCTGTTGTGGTTAGGAATTTCACAGCTTGGAGAAGTGTGTGATTTTTCATACTGCACAGTACATATGTTCTAGCACTTAGGTTAAAGGAAAGTCAGAATTTTTAGCCTTAACTCTGAATTTCTTTACCTTTGAAGGCTTAACTCAAGCATCTATAATTATCTTAACACAAGCTTTTTACATTTAAATCTTTTCACTCTGGAATAGAAAGTGGAATTCTGAAAGCTTCTATTTTACTGTGTACTGCAATAGCACTTTCTAGATTTAAAAGATTGAGCACCGCTTACTACATGAAACTGAATATATGCATTTTTAAATGGCACTTAGACATGAGTGGCTTAAATGTGGTAAAAAAGGCTTACACATTCCCAATATAAGTTACAAATTCAAACATCCGGGCATGAAAATCCTTTCCCTAAGTTGTTTTCAAGCTTCATCCTTTTTTTCTGCAATAACTAAAGCAAAGCCACAGTAGCTGCAGCCATTTGCATCTAAGGAAGAGATGTTTTGCTTTGGTGATATAGTTAATGAGTCTAAAAATATTCAGTATAATAATTCTGTCAAAGCCCCCACAGTCTCCTCAATGAGCAGAAGCCTGCAGGATTCCAATGGGGAGCCAAGTAATGAGCTCTCAGCATTCGCTCCCACACCGTCCAGACGAAATATACTCGGGCCTCGACGGTTCCACATCATTAGCAACATGAAACAAAGACACATGCTTGACTTTAATAAGCGACTAAAGTTGCTGGCTTATTAGGCTGTCACTGCACATAAACTCTATTTCAGTGTGACAAAACAGTTCCCTGCAAACAACAACAAAAAGAAAGAAAAAGGAAGAAAGGAGCGGAGCACTTTTCCAGCGGAGGTCGGTATAATTTGATGCAGTAAGTGACTGAACAGAGTTGAAGGACGGCACACAGGAAGTGATGGGTTTCTGACACCGACTCTCACGGGCATGCCACAGACTGCAGTTTCACTGCTGGAGACGATGGTTACGGTGGGCTGCAGCGATCAGACTATGGGCATATGTGACTGAGTTTTAGTTGATATTTCTGGAAGGCAGGAAGTGAAGAAGCTTCTTTCCCACTGGGAAAAGGTTCAGGCATGATTAACTTGGGCATGACCAAACAGGTCACTGATATGACAATGAGTGTCTAGCACAATAATTAAGTGGGAAAATGTCTGTGATTTGTTTCTTCTTGTTCTTCACATAGCAATAATGCATTAGCAAGGATTCATTTAATCTCTTTCATTATATAAAGATTGATAGCACCACTGTACGATAGCCTTTGTTTGAATGCATTCCTTTAAATTATATTTAGCACTTCAGCAAAATAGTTGCACCGATGAATACTCTTCACTGTTTAAACTTTAATGTTTGGCTTGTAGCGCTACTGAGAAGCTTTTTAACATTAATTTCTGCTAAAAGTATACATACATAGACAGAAAAAAAAATTATAAGATCTACATTTTAAAAAGTGTAGCCTTTGATCTTAAGTAAAACTTAGCATTAGAGACGTGCAGCAAAGAATCCTCCTGTGCCACAAGCTTATTGCCAATTTCAAACATTCTCCTGTTCCTTACTAGGGTGACCTGAAAAACTAGTGAGTGAGGCTAACAGAAGGGTTCACTTGTGCCAGAAGAGTCAACCACCAGGTGGCTATGGCACTCACCTGAAGGTTGAAGATCAAAGCTCAGGTTGTCTCTTCTGCATTAATTCAGAGCAGGCATGGATATTTTCATGCACTACAAAGTCACCGGTATAGCTTCAACGGAAGAGAAAGTTAAAAATCTAACCATACACACTGAATAGTGCGGCCTTAGAAAATCCATCTAGGTTATCTGAGACAGGTGCTGAAGTTCCCAGTCCAAACTGGGTTTAAGCAACCCAAGATGAGTAGAAATAGTGCCCTAGCCCCTAAGAGCATGTTCCACTTAAAGCTTCTAAAAAAAGTCCTATGAAGAATTCAGGTCTGAAAACCTGTCATTTTTTCAAGGAAAAAGATTTCTTAATCAGCTGCACTCAGCTTGTTTAAATATTTATTTCATTCAGAATACTTTTCACAAATGTAATTTCTTTCTGAGGTCAGTCTCAGACTCTTTTGATAATGGTAACGCACTTTCAGGAGGCAGCCATCTTAAACAGTATTATTGACATGTCTAGACATGGAATGGTGGGCATGTTTAGAATAATATATTGATTTGTCCTAGTTTCAGCTGCCAGTAGCTGCTGTGTTTTGGATTTAGTACTAGAAGAATGTTGATAACACTGATGTTTTCAGTTGTTGCTATGAAATCAAGGACTTTTTTTTCCAGTTTCTCATATTCATCTAATGAGCAGGTGTGCAGGAGCTGGGAGGGAGCACAGCCAGGCAGCCAGCCCAAGCTGGCCAGTGGAAATATTCCACACCATAGACATCATGCTGAGTTTATGAATGGGGGTTGGCTGGGGAAGCAGGGCAGGAATCTGCTCTTTTTTCCATGAGTTCGAATCCTCTCTTGGCCAGGAGTTCGAACTTTTCTGGGAGTTCAGTCTTTTCCGGGTGTTTTGCAAAATTCACATAGTTTGCATTTTTCCAGGTTCCACGATCGCTGCTTGGGAACTGGCTGTGAATCGGTCATCAGGTGGTAAGAAAAATTGTATTGTATATAGCTTGTTTTGCATAGTCATTGTTATCTTTCATAGTAGAATTAGTCGTAGTAGTAGTATTTACTTTGTTTTCTTGTTAAACTGTCTTTATCTCAACCCATGCGTTTCCCCTTTTGTCCATTTCTCCTCCCCATGCCGCTGTGGGGGAAAGGGAGGTGTGAGTGAGCGGCTGTTTAGTGCTTAGTTCCCAGCTGTTGTGTTAAATTATGACAGATTAAAGGGTAACAAAGATCTCTATTTGGGGGGAGTTCTATAACAGTGTTATTTGTTTTTGTTTGGAAACTGTTGAAGAAGAAGGGGTTTTGTAAGTATTAGAATAACTCCTTTATACTTTCAGCAGAGCTGACACATTAGAAAGATCTCTGAAGCAGAAGACAGAACCTCACTGTTGGTTCAACAGGCTGATCTATCAGAATTTTCAGAGAAAAACAATTAGGTTATCATTTGACAATGTGAATTTTAAAACAAAAGTAGTGGTTAATCACAGCTTTTATAAATGAAGAATTGCAAGGACAAAAATCCCAGAAAAAGAACTGAAGCAATGAGTTGCTTTCTTAACAAAAATAGATAATACATAAATAAAAATGACAGAAAAAAGTATAATCACTTGCTAATTTCAGATGTAATCTTAGGATTCTTCAACAGCCAGTAATATGAGCAGAAAGCAACCTTCACCATGAAGTGCAGGCACAAAGTCTGGAACATAGCCAGACCCAACTCTGTACTTACCAATATACACACCACCACAAGAGTTTACATGACTATGGGAAGATAATCCTGCAATGCTCCAGTGTATGTAGCAAGGAGGACATATGTCAAGCTCTCCATCTCTATATTCAGGAACTAAAACTGGCTGTCTTTCCCCAAAAGGCTGGGAAAGGCATCCAATTCACCTAGGGCTTTCCCAGAGACATGGAAAAATGAGGACTAAAGTATATATGTGAACCCTGGAAAGTTCTCAGTACTGCAAGTAACTACCACTTGCTGTCCACGAGGAACATATGACTTTGTAGCCAGACACAATGAACACAGCAGATACAACAGATACAAGTAAAGCTAATAAATTTTGGAGAAATTTCAAAACTTTCAAGGGAATATTATCTGTAGAGGAAAATGTCATTATGGAATCTTACATCTGTGTAGTTATTCAGCTCTTATCTAGATCCAGATAGTAAATACTAAACACCAACATACTGTTGGAGTTACCTTCACAAGTTCAATAAAGCACAAAGCCGACCTAGGCGGACTAGGTAGGCTCATATGTTTCTCATAATAATCTCAGACATTTTTTCTAAATTATATAATTCATTTTGAACACTTGAAAAGTTCCTATAATTCATATTAAATGATAAATAAACAGATGAGAGAAAAATGAAAACCCAAAAAATTTTCCTTCAGCAATAATACACTCACAATCCATAACTAACAGGAAGACAAACAATCCATCTTTGGCACAAAATACTGAAACTCTATTTATACCCTGGTTCCCAGTTGATTTAAACCTTCATTAGAAAATATACAACTGCTAGTGCAGAAAAATAGAAATATCTCATGTAATAAGAGTAAATTATATATGAATGAGAGCCAGACACCCTTTGACACACTGCTGATAAAACCCCTGGCTTCAGGCATACTACTGAATTGGTAACTCTGTTGGGGTAGCACCCCATACAGAATAATGTGAGAATAAAATCATACTATAATAAATTTATCTTAGTGACAATTTTTTGCACAATTCACTACTGTTAATTTAATAAAATACCATTGCAGGGTAGCTGCCCCAGTGTCCCAGATCGCATGTTTCAATACCAGACTTCAAGCAGCAGCTGGACTTCACTGAACTGATTGTCAGTCACTATTCAGTGGCTGACAGTACTTTTAATGATTATGGGCAATACTTTAGAAAATTACAGCATTCTAGCTATAATTCTGAACTTGAATTGTCTCTTCATTTAATTCTGGAATGAAATTACGGCTGCAGGAATCTGGGTTTTCACACAGAGGTTCAGAGTAGCTAAAGATCTTTCAAGTACCATAGAGATTCTCTTAATGGCTTGTTTGTTATAGTTTGATCACCTTGCCTGTAAACAGAAGAAAATGGATGAGGAAGGAAATGGAAACATATTTTCTTTTATGTACATTGATTTAGTATCTTTACTTAACTCCCCTTCATGCTCCTATGTGTTCTGTATAGATGTCGCAGAAATGTTGTAGATATAATCATTTTGCAAGGAGATATAGGCTTATCTCTTTCTTTGTGGTCTCTGTTGTTCTTCACATCTCCTTTCTGGGAACAAAATATGTTCGCAAAATATTGACTAAGCAAACCAAAGATAAGCCCTTTTACAGGATGCTCCACAAGGCAGTAGGGAGAAATCACTTATCCTAAGCCTTTGCTCCTCCTCCATATAAGAAAAAATGCAATTTGAAATATCTAGTGGGTATAGCATCTTCCAAATGGTAGAAAGCAAAGTCAAGCCTCTCAACGACTGTCAAAATGTTAACACAAAAGAGAGCTGGTTATCTCCATTCTACCTGTGTGTCTCTCAGATCTGCTCTCTGACGCAAAGGCTGTCATTGCCACCTGCCTTCCCAGTACACTGGAGTAAACTGTATGTACACTCTGGCTTTGGGGAGTACATGGACCATATGTGCTTCAGAGAACTTAAAAGGGTATGGCTGCCTTAGTTACTCTGACTTTTCTGACCATATACAAAACCTGATATTACTAAACCATCGGGGAGGTAGGCAGACTACATTTAGAGTTAAACAAGCACACATATGGAACTTCAGACTGCTCAGGGAAGCTACTAAAGTCGATCAAACTCTTGTTGAATGAGCAATTGTTTTCAAGAATGCATGTATCAATGGCAGCACCATGGTACAACCTGATGCAAAACGAAACTCAGCTAGCTATTCTTTATGATAAAACAGCTCCACCTTTAATTCTTTCCCCAAAGCCTTATAAAAATCTAAGAAAACTGCCAGAAATGTTTATTCTTGCCCAAATAAATGTAGCCTCTGATCATTCAACAGCATAATTTTTTGACTTGGGAACAACATTGGCAGGTTGACGATTTAATGTAAAAAATCCAAAAGCATATGTAAAACTGAAGTTGTCAGAGGGCTTTGACACATGAAAAGGTTACCATGCATCAGCCGCTCTGTCATTTAGTCGCCGTGCATTCTTTTACTCTGTAATAAGCGCTCAGTGCAAGATAATTTAAGGCAGGCACAGAAATACTACGGTGTAGCTTAAGAGCCTATACAGACCTATCAACAGCATCACAAGACACCGTATTTATGCCTCTAGTTACATAGATTGCATACCTGCATAAATTCTCTCCATCTACCCGTATTGCAGTTTGTGCACACCTGACTGGGAAATCGCGTATCCCTCACTCATAGAATCATAGAATCATAGAATGGTTTGGGTTGGAAGGGAACTTAAAGATCATCTGGTTCCAACCCCCCTGCCATGAGCAGGGACATCTTCCACTAGGCCAGGTTGCTCAGAGCTCCATCCAGCCTGGCCTTGAACACTGCCAGGGAGGGGGCAGCCACAGCTTCTCTGGGCAACCTGTTCCAGTGTTTCACCACCCTCATGGTGAAGAATTTCTACGTAATATCTAATCTAAATCTGCCCTCTTTTGGTTCAAAGCTGTTCCCCCTTGTCCTATCACTCCATGCCCTTGTGAAAAGTCCCTCTCCATCCTTCCTGTAGGCCCCTTTCAGGTACTGGAAGGCTGCTATAAGGTCACCCCGCAGCCTTTTCTTCTCCAGGTTGAACAGCCCCAACTCTCTTAGCCTGTCCTCGTAGGAGAGGTACTCCAGCCCTCTGATCACCTTTGTGGCCCTCCTCTGGACCCGCTCCAACACATCTATGTCCTTCCTATGTTGGAGGCCCCAGAGCTGGACACAGTACTCCAGGTGGGGTCTCACAAGAGCAGAGTAAAGGGGCAGAATCACCTCCCTTGACCTGCTGGCCACGCTTCTCTTGATGCAGCCCAAGATACGGTTGGCTTTCTGGGCTGCAAGCGCACATTGCTGGCTCATGTTGAGCTTCTCATCCACCAGCAGCCCCAAGTCCTTCTCCTCAGGGCTGTTCTCAAGCCACTCTCGGCCCAGCCTGTACTTGTGTTTGGGAGTGCTCATAGTAGGATAATTTACCATACTGCTGGTACATTCTGGTATTTGCAGAACTGTGCACATAGCCAGTTACCATTCTGCAGCTGATGGACAATAACTTGTTTGTGTGTCAAAAATCAGGACTTGACTTTACTATCGAGGAAACATGTGTATGTTAGTCTGCCATTAAACCTTGTAATTTTATACTGATCCTAGTGAGGCGAAGAGGAAATGTTTTCTGAAAACATTGTTTTGGAGTTAATACAGAAGGTAGTGGCTTAAGTTTCTACAATATTTTTTAATTTATATTTTTCACCATAAAATCAACATTCATTTAATATTCAAAGCAGCAAAAACATGTATTTTGCAGTTATTAAAAATAGATGGAAGGGAAGAACATTTAAAATTTCAGCTTTCCACCAAAGGAGCCTTCTTCCAAGATTTCATTGTATTATAGATTTTTTTCCTACAGGAAACTATTTCCAAAAGCCATTTCTGCTTTCTCATTAAATTTTTATTATTTCTGAAAGTTTCATTGTCTCTACTGTTTGTTAAATTAATTATGAGTTAGTACAGTGTATGAAAACATTGATATGAACATACAACTTTTAATATAATAACATATTCTAACTATGACATTGAGATATATTGTCTATGTCAAGATACGTTTTTCATATGATGAAAACGAAAAATGTCAATTGCTTTAAAAATTTTATTTCTCAGGAAATTTAGAGATTCTTTCTTTTCAGTATAATGTCAGGTATTTTTTAAAAATATTGCAACTTCCTGCTTCTAACTGAGTTTAACAGATGATAATTTAGATTTTCCTGGCACCACAGTATATACTTTCCTGGACAATAGGGTGCACCAGACAAAACTACCAGCTACAACAACCTCAGCCATACACGCTTGTACAAAAGGCTGGAATTTTCACTCCCAAGCAAGGGACTTAATAAAATACAGACCACTGATGGACCTGGTGTCCAGAATAAAAGCTTAAGGAAATATCACCAATGTGGCAGTTTGAAATCTGGTTTCACTGGAGGCTAGATAATATAGAAGGAGTATTGCTGTCCACTGTAAGAGAGGGAAAACACTAATTTCAAACCAAGGAGGAGGGAGATTCCTTTACCTTGCCAGCCCAGCTGTATGTAAGAGGAATGATCAGACTGCATCTCTTGAATGATGTGTAGCTATCACGCAGCTTGAATACATCTCTCCTGTCAGAACTATGCCTCATGACCAGGCCCCATTTCCAGCCGAGCTGGAAATTTCAGAGTAATACAAATGGCCAATTGTGAGAAGAAGTGAGCCAGCAAGGGCTGCAAAGGTCAGTATTGCTCGGTTGTTTTGGACCCCATCCAACCACCTTGACCTGAGCTATCCTGAAATGAAGAGGTGGGAACACAGGGAGCTTCACGTTCTGTAGCTTGCAGACATACTTTAACACAACGGTTGCTATGGCAAGAAAGATTGGACATCTCTGCACTAGGAGGAGGATCTCCTCTAGGAGAGAAAAGATGAACATTCATACCATCTGCCACCTCTCATACAAAAGCATGGTAAATAGAAACCCACAAAGACTTATTGCAACATCCTCTTCTAGATCAAGAATTAAGGAGTTAAGATGATAGAGTGAAGACAGAAGGTGAGACGACTATTGACAATACTTATTTCTATCAGCTGAAAAACAAATACAGTGAATCCTGTTCTGGCTCCTCTTTTCTCCGTTCTACTGCCATGGCAGCTCTTCACTTTAGGCAACGTGTTCATACTAGGTAAGCAAAAGTAGTACAATTACTTCTTAATTATTCTTTCTAGGAAAATCTAGTTACACAAGCAACTTGTGAAGACGTTAAGATTTTCTGTCTAAAATTAAAATTGTCCTGAATTTATACAAAGCTCTCCCCTCAAATAAATGTTTCTAGTGATGTGAAGATTCAGAAAATGCTCCAACAGCAATAACTGGGATGGACGCTGTGTTGTAATAATTTGGATACACTTGACTAATGCAGTTATTCGCAATGAGGTTGGCACAGTGCCCAAAGCATTGAGCAAACAAATACAGCAAGACATTCAGTTTAGTGTCTTCCAATACTACATTGAGATCTTTGTTTGGTCCAGGGGTATTGTGGACACTGTAGTATACTCTATCATCAAAAATTGCTAAATTATATTTATATTTCTGTGTTAAATTCACCAGTGTGTTTTATGCAAAAAATGCTGGTGAGGCACAAGCATTTTTAATCAAATTAGTATGCAACATAAGGCAGCTGTGTATTCAAATGGGTTTTTAAGCAATTTGGTTGTTTTCTTTATAATAACAGGAAAGAACATTTTGATTTTGAAGGTGACAGAGGCAATATTACCAGAATTAAACAATCTGAATTAGCTTTTTCATGAAATGTAATATGTTTTATGCTTTTAGATGGGATGCTCCACTGCTTTCAGATGAGCCTTTCACTGTCACAGTCAATGGCCAGGAACAGAATAAGCTCTGGAGGTAGGATTATCCTCAAATTTAATTTTTTTTCGAAGAAGCTAATGGCAAATGTTTCTAGCAAACTTTAGGTGCATCTATGTTATAACTAGAGAACCAAGACAGGATATTAAAAGAAAAGATAAGTACGAAAATAGTAAACAAAGTTTGACAATTTGCTTTGCCTGAATTTGATGTCTGAAATGAATATAATCCCTAGAAAGCTTGTATATATATATAATATTATATAGTATATATTTTTGAGATACACATAGGAAGAAAACAATAGAAATCATTTGCATAATATAGTGCCAAGGAATCATATCTTCCAAACATTTACATATTAGCTTGTGTAATATGATAGAGATTTCTGCCAGGAGTAGATGTGAATTTATTTCTGTTATATCTCAAGATGAGGAAATTTTCCTCTGTTCTATAAAACGGTAGTTTGAAACAGATCAACAAATGACAGTAGTTCACTAATACCGTAAATAATAATTTTCTGCAAAATGGTACAGCGAGTCCATATTTTATACCATTCATTGACTTTGGGGTCAAGTGTACTGCGTATACACTACAAGAAGGACATTGAGTTGCTGGAGTGTGTCCAGAGAAGAGCAACAAGGCTGGTGAAGTGTCTGGACTACAAATCTTACGAGGCGCAGCTGAGGGAACTGGGGCTGCCTAATCTGGAGAAGAGGAGGCTGAGGGGACACCCTATTGCTCTCTACAACTACCCAAAAGCAGGTTGCAGTGAGGCAGATGTTGGTCTCTTCTCCCAGGTAACTAGCGATAGGATGAGAGGAAATGGCTGCAAGTTGTGTCAGGGGAGGTTTAGATTGGACGTTAGGACAAACTTCCTTACTGAAAGAGTGGTCAGACATTGGAATAAGCTGCCCAGGGAAGTGGTGGAGTCACCATCCCCAGAGGTGTTCAAAAACCGTGTAGATGTGGCACTTCGTGACACGGTTTAGTAGGCATGGTAGTGTTGGGTTGACATTTGGACTTGATGATCTTAGAGGTCTTTTCCAACCTTAATGATTCTGTGATTCTATGATTCTACGAACACATTCATGGTCACATAATGAGAGACACAGTAAGAGGTTTGACGCCTGGCTGTGTCACATTGTTCCTAGAAGTAACCTAGAAAAGAGTACTGCTGGGATCCCAGTATGCAGAGGAAACTCCAGAGATATAGGGTACTGTAGGGAGCACTAGGAAAGCAGACTGCTTGTGTGGATGACAACAAGTAGTCATTCTTTCAGTGGAGCTGGAGGAAGATGCACATCCAAGATAACATTTCAAGATGGGAAATTTTTCTTGGGGTTTTTGTTGCTGTCTTTCCACAGCCATTTTGAGAACCTTAGAAATAGAGAAACACACATTTGGAATTAACTAAAGCAAACAAGTGGGGTCATAGCGGGATCAACACTGGACTTCTCAATAGAAGAACAAGAGGAAACTCATATTTTCTGCTAGTTCACCAATGCAGAAATTAGATTGCTGTTGTTTAAAATGATGTTTGGGTTCCTTTCTGATGTGTTACTTCAGCTAATTTTCTCTCATTGTCTGAAGGAAGTTAGGCATGCATCCCCGATACCAGAAAGGCAAGTGCCACCCATATCACTATGCTTATAATTTCTGAAGGCAACCTCTGAAAAAAAGATTCATAAGGGAAAGCAACAGGCCATAATTAGATAGCCTTTCTTATAGTTCTATAACCTCCAAGAATTGAGGTAAATAGTTAGGCAATATAAGATCTGTAATCACCTAGGAATAGAGGTAGAACATTCTGCAATATGTCAAGACAAAAAGAATCATTCAGAAAACTTCAGGCCGTTAGTGTTAGCCAGAATTCTTTTGCAACAATATTACTAGAAATAATGGTATGGGACAAGATTATAAGACATTTAGAAATGGGTGATTTAGTTAGGGGCAGACAGCATATATTCACTAAATTATGTTTGACAAACTAACTTGAATCTGATTATTTTAATGTTCTGTTGTTGAAGGAATGAATTAGTGTCTGCAATTTATCTGATTTTCCAAACTATATTTTAAGTTTGCCATGAAAGAGACCTAGTTTACAAAGGGGGAATTTCAGGCAGCTATTCAAATAGAGTGAAAATTATCTCAGGAAAATGAAAGAGCATGTCAATTAACAATAACACTTCAGGTGGAAAAACGTATACAATCAGCAGTCAATAAGCACCACTTTACTTGACCTATTACACAAATTGCACTGAAATCAATGTCAAGAATGGCTAGATTTAGTAGTAAAACATTAAGACTAACAAAATTACATTGGGTTACTGGGAAATGAATAGTAAAGCTGCATCAACACCGTTTATCTCTAAAAATCAGAACAGTTCTGGTGCTTTTTCATACTGTAATTCCTCATTCCCACCCTCTTTTTTGCATCCAGTCTTTCAGTCTTCAACTCAGCAAATACTTTTCAGAAACTGTGAATAATCCTTTTTTTTTAAAAGTGTTACATAACTTTAAAATATATGCTGCATTTATTCCAGCAGATCCCCAAACCTGGATTTATCTCTCGTGATTTGCAGGGATTCATACCCAAGAGCATGAGTCAATGTGCTACAGCTGATCCCCAGAGAAGTGAATTTCTAGCCTAGGTCATTGTTTCATTTCTGTCTTTGTCTTGTGGCAAGAACACATCACACTGCTGTCTTACAGACGTCTTCAATCAGGGCATTAGATATAATTTCTTCAGCCAAGCAAGGAAAAGTGGTTTGCCTTATATTCTTTTGGTTTAATTCCTAATAAAATATTTGTCTTAACACAGCCCTGAAATTCTTTAGCAAGTCCTCAGACTCAGCTCTAAGATTATTTGTTTTAAGACAAATTGACATATATTTTAATCCCATATTAACTTTGTAACCAAGACAGGTAAAGAGATCTTTGTGTCGTCTTTCAGAATCGATGGAATTACACTTTTTTGAGTGTACTTGGTAGGTCAGACTGAAAACATCTACCAACACCGCTCTGTGGAAAAGACTATATAAATTTCTTTTTAAAAGAGGTGTGAGAGAGTCTGTGAAGTTTCAGCTCCATGGCAGTATGTGAAGGTATCAGCCAGAGTGGCGACAGTTCCAGCATCCACCTGATGCCCAGCAGCACATCCCCCACCTGTCCTGCGTCAGGTACATGCAGGCAACTAAGTCTGCAAAGCCGTAATTTAGGGTGTAGATGTGGCTGCAGGTAAGCCCAGTTTTCCCAGTAAGTGTTCTGCCATATCAGGTCTCCAAGCTGGTACCCAGTGCAGGCAGCGTGCCAGCATGAGGGTGGAACCCCATGAGACTGCAGCTCCAATAATTTAGATTTGCTGAAGTCATCATGGAACCATGCTCTGAATGGCCCCAAGAAAGGTGGCTAATATCTACACTTAGGAGTATCTTCAGTGGGCCACCTGTTGTGGAACTCTGCATCCTCCTTCAGTCCTTTCTGACCTCAAATAGGTGTAGCCTCTTCCCCTGTCCCTCACCACTCCTGGTCATACTGTGTCGGTTTGCCTAAGGAGCTGGGGATCACTCACTCCAAAGCCATTGCCACAACACTGTGGCTCACTGCCATCGACCAAGAAGCAGCAACAGGTTACAACCAACTTAACTGTTTGTATGCCAGTGCATTTTTTTAATTTGAAGGGTGACATTGCGTGTCAGGTTGATTGAAAGACATATCCTTACTGAAAAGTGTCAGCTAGCCGCCAAAGGGAGATGCCAGAGTTTCACACCTCATTGAAGCAAAATGTTGTTTACTAACCCGTTACGCATACAAGATAATTTCCGGGTACAGAAAGCAGCTTTATTTTAATAAAACTTCACTTACTCTCCTGGGTTGTATGTTCTGCTAGTTTCAAGGAAAAGATTAAATGCACGTAGACGTCCTCGAAGTTTTGAAAGATGAGAGTGACTTCAGCATGTAAGGTAGTCCCCTAAGGGACAGGAGCATGCACAAAAGCTGAAGCCCTGACAACCACCTTATCCAGAGGACAGCAGAGAGCTAGTTGAAGATGATGGGAATTGACATATGATTGCATCATAAATAGAGTAAATGTAGGTTTTCTTTTATTTTTATTTATCATTATTTGCATGTGTTGTAATTTTTTTATATTCTGACTTACAGACTCAACCTGAATTCAGACAAGAAAAATTTAAAGGAGCTAGGCAAAACTACTCTTCACAGAAGGGGGAGTGACACTACAAACGAGGCCTCTGGGACACCTCAACAAGTGTTCCAGTATTCCACCACATCCTCACTGTATCCAGAGAGTAAGGAAAAAGCTTCCATCTGTACCACGCAGGCCAGGTAGGAGTAGGAGTGCCAGAGGAACCAGGAATGGCTTGCAGTGACTGCCAGCAGCCTCAGAAGTCCCCAGACATGCAATGACATAGAGAGGTAAAAGATTCAACTGCGAAAATCATGCAGGCACTGCCCTCCACCATGCCAGGGTTAAGGATGCTCAAGAAGCAGAAGACTCAAATTCACATTCCTACTGTGACATTTAGAGTAGAGATTTGAAAGAAGATGTCGTATCTTTCAATTGCATGTTCAGCTCTGGGACCTACATTTTTCTGGGGTTGCTTCCTTCAGCATCACTGATGAAACTACTTTTTTTAGCATAATTTACTCAAAATTTCTTTCAAAGCAAGATTCTACTGTTAAACGAACACCTTAATGACTATGTAATCCTTTTCACCTCCTTCAAAACTAATTATTCACCATGTGTGACAATACAGTGAAACAAAGACAGATTTAGCCAAGGATAATTTGTAACCTGGTCACTCAGGCAGGTGTTCTTGGGAAAGGAGGGAACTTTATTTCCAAACATATTAATAGGATACTTGAACCCAGGAGGATACTGAGCATCTGAATTACTGACATTTAAGTGGGGAACTACTCCATCTCCCCTTGCTGAAAAATATCAAATGTGCTCTTTCGATCTACCCACTGGTTTCCGAATATCTTTTGTTTTTGATCAAAACAAATAAGCTGACAGTTTTCAGGAACTAAAATTTATTTTCTCCAACCTAAAACATTTCTTTTTCCTTTGTCCCAAATTATGAAAAACATAGTTTTAGATTAGCCTGAAACAAACTGGAAGAATTCTTGGTATTTGTTTCTAACTAAAAATTTACTTGCATAGCTCTGCTGTACCCATTGGCAGTACAGCCAGATTACAAAAGACTGCCCAAATCTCTTCTAGCATAATCTTTTATTCCAGCTGTTTCTACAGTTTACTTGCATGTAAATAATTACAGTTAACGTAATGTAATAGCGCAGATGGCTCACTAATGCTGTAGTCCAGACACTTTAACCTCAGAGGTACCATCATCAGATACTACTTTTAAATTTCCCAGGGGAGCAGGAACAAAGTTCCTAGCATGGTAAATAATTGCCAGTGACAAAGCCTGCTAAAATTGAAGAGGAATTTGACTCACCGTCAGTAGGAGACAGTAGAGGAATCAGAACAGCATGATGGGTCCCCTCATTCCCACCAGACATTGCTTTACTGACAGGAATCAAAATCAGCAATACTGGTAATTCTGTATTTTTCTTCTGTGGACCCATGCTAACTTCCTTCTGCTTCAAGTCTTTACTGTTCTTGGGAGACATCAGTACTTGGATACTTTGGCATAAGTCTCTCTAGCAAAGGCTTGAACTGATTCTGCACTGGCAACGGCAGCACATCAAGCTCCTTGTCTGGTTTTGGTTAAAACAGAACCGATTCTCTTTTAGTGAATCTTTCTTACAGCTAATTTCTTCTAAGTAAGAGCATTTTTCTGAAGCTGGCTGCATATTTTACAGACAGTGTCTGCTCCAAAACTGGTAACACTTAATGTTTATAGTTACACTGAGCTAACGGTAGGAAAGCAATGCAGAAAAAGGCCTCTGTTTATAATTATCACTATAGCAGCCAAGGTCACTGACAGATCTCTTAGGTCCCACAACTGAGGAGTCGGAAGGGGTCAAGGACTTGTTGACAGGCAGGTAGGCCTTGACCACAGACATGGGGGTGCCAGCCACGTGTGTCTTCTCAAACACGTGGCCACGCTTCCTGTTCAGCACACCATAGATGCCACCGGCCACCTGCTCCGGACACTGGATTTCCACTAGGTAGATGGGCTCCATCAGCCTGGGCTGAGCAGTGAGCATGCAGGCATACAGGCATCTCCTGGCAGTCGGAATGACCTGCCTGCCTCCGTGGTGTACAGCATCAGCGTGCAGGGTGACATCACGCACATCAAAATGCACACCACGCATGTTCTTCTCCTTCGTCGCCCACTGGAAGCTGGCCACCACAGTGTCCTTGATCTCGTTCAGGTACTACACTCCCTTGGTGATGTCAGTCAGGATGCTGGGGCCTGTGCCTTTGGGACCAAAGCACCACTCGTCCATGGCCGCCTTCTGGAGAGGACCCTGCTTGTTGTTCTGCCTGCAATCCTGATCCAGACTGCGATCCGTGCATTCCTGAGACCAGTTCCTGTCTGCTGCTGAGGCCAGTCCGGGACTGCCTGGTGCTGCCTGTATTATCAGTGCTACCAGTATTATTAGTGTCATTAGTAAAACTTCTTATATTCATTTTGTCATTCTTTCTCCATTTTCCTCCTTTTCCCTTCCTCTGGTGGGAGGGCAGGGATTAATAAAGAGTGTCTGTCACTCAGTTTATTGACACCCTGCTTTAAACCATGACACTGCTTTTCTGCCACTTCAAAAATCAGGTTTTTTGGACAACATTCAGACCACTTTCTTCTCTAGACCTGTGATTTCTTATTTGATTGGCCCAACAATGCTCAAGAGATCTTAGTGGCTACACTAACACACTGTAAGAAAAGCACTGGCAGTAAATGGTTGATTGGGAGACCATAACACGATGAACTCCTTTCTGGTTTTATACCTTTTCTACTTGTTTCATTTGGTGAGGGATTTTAATCTGAAAGATGAGGAGGCGCATATGATAAAAAAAATATTTTTTTTTCGTATATTGCTTCCAGACAATCTGTACACTCTTACTATGTGCATCCAGCTTGTTCATGTGATGCTTTCCAAGAGCTATTGCCTAGATCCCTTGTTATTGTCAGGGGAAAATCCCCTGATTCTGCTATTCTTCCTATGGAGAGTGAGTTTTTTGAATCTCAATATTAATAATTTCAGGACTGCTGGGACAGAAGAATGGGCTTTTAGTACATTTCCTTCTCAGTTCCATGGATGCTTGCAATGGTGGGCAGCTAAATACCTAACAGAGGTAAACGTTGCCCATCTACATCACTGAGCTATTCAGGCCTTGCATAGTCTGTGGCAGCCTGTCATTCTTCTGCTCAGATGTGAAGCTTAATGAACAATGGTGATAATATCTCCAAAAGAGATCATGGCTGGTGATACACGATGAAGGTGTATCAGTCTGAAGAGGAGCACTGAATGCCAGAACATATTAATGTATGACATATACCAAAAGAGCCTAATCCATGTAGTTACTTTTTGTTGTGAGATAATCACAAGATCCTTGTTGTCGTACTGCTAATGAGGCCTTCAACCAAATCTGTATTAGGTTATTTTCTGAGTCTTTGTGAAAATGACTGATTTGGAAAGCTAATGTGATTCATACCATGCATCAGTTTCTTTCCACACTGTGTTTCAAAGCATAAAGTGATTCTACTTTCTCATTCCAAATTTCTATTTAAGGCTTCTCTCATTTCTTAAGTTAATCTTAAGATTAGTCATTAACATACCTGGTAGCCATAGTGCTGTCACTTTTCATAATATTTCTTATCCTCAACACATGAGATGGCAATTCTACCTGCTTTTATCACAAGATGGGATATTATCTACATGGACAAACTTGAACAAAAAAAGACTGCTGACAGCTGTAATAGTTTCCTTGAGATGGCTGCTTATAAAGAATTTCATTCTCCATACAAATTTCTTCATACATGAATCCTCTAGTAAATGAATTCGATAATTACTGTAAAATATAGAGCGGGTTAGTAGGATTGGAGCTGGCCAGCACATTGTTGGAAATTTTTTTCCCATTCTGATTTGAAAAAAAATGCAAAAAAAATAAATTTTGTGAAACCAAAAGCTTAGACTACTTTCCCCCCTCCCTTCCCCCCAAAACGCCAACATATAATATTTCTATGGTGAAATACATTCCCTGAGATCTCTGGTAGATCCAAGGGTTATAGCAGTTTCATAAGTGATCTAAATTTGTGGGAAATAATGAAAACTGAAAAGAATAATAATTGTTAGAATGAAAAAGTGCTATGACATCTAAACTTCCTATATCTGTGACAATTTAATACACCAGTCAAGAAATCTGGACACCTGATGTGCCATAGGTCTTTCCCCACTATCTTTACAACTAGCAGGCAGATTGCTGTTCTCAAACTCCTCAAATACTGTGTCTGCCACAATCTGCCTCACTGGGACAAGTGCTTTGGGGAGTTACCCAAACTGCAGAGGTGTGACTTAAAAACTGCCAGCTGGTTGCCTTGAGCCCCAACCATGGGCTACAGCTACTAAAGCTCCGGTTCCAGTAGAGGTCCTCGAGCCATACCTTTGCACAACTGGATCAGAGTATGCATAAATACATATGGATGTTCAACACAGTCAGTCAGCTGAGAATTGTTTTGTCGAACTTTTTCCAGCTAATTCTAGCTGAGACTGTTCTTGTTGATTTATGTTATTTTAATCCTTTCTGAGCGGAAAGCTTTAAGAAGGTGTAATATAAGTTTTCTACCAATTTCTAGAATAAGTTTGCATAACAAGGTGCATTAATCTTATATGTTAAACTATGGAGAATTTTTAAGTTTTTCAAGCATACAAGCATGGAAAATGTAGGCCTAATATGACTTTAACATAAGTACCCCTGATAAGGCATTTGGGATGAGTTACAGTGTAGGTGTGCTTTATAATCTTGAAAGATTCTAATAACTTTGTTTATGAGCTAAAAATGAAAGGAAAAGTATGATTTTTATTAATTTAGAGCATTTTGTTGGTTCTTTGCTGAAAATTTTTTTGGTCAGTTACTAAATGCTAAGTCAAGTTATTTTGACACCAAATATTTTTATAAAGTATTTGCAAGATTAAGCTGTAACACTGTGACTTTAATGAAGCTCTTAATTTAAGTTTGAAGTAAATGTGAATGAACGTGAATTTATGTAGCTAATAAGAATGAAATCTCAAACTATTAATCCATGTGGTTAAAAATGAATATGTAAAGCAGATAAAATAAGATATGGATATCTTTTGAACTTTTGAACTTTTCCTCAGGAATTTCTTTACTACTCTGCAAACATTCAGCCTCGCTATTTTACGTGTAAGTAAGAGAAAGAAAGTAAAAATTTTAAAGAAAAAAAATAGGGGGGGTTATTCTAACATCTCTGTAAAGTGTTACAGAACAAACCAGGGTTGTGTTAGCGGCAGTCAGCACATGTACATATATTTCCCTAGATTTTCCAAAATCTGGAATACTGGGATCAGGGTAAGGTTTACTTCCCAAGGCAAGTGTGTTGCAAAACTTGCCCAAAACTAAGTCTCCTAGTTAAATAATATTTTCACAGATACTTGAAACAAGACAGAAGATGTCACCCACCAGCTGACTGAGCACTGATCAGCCTCAGACCAGGTCTTTCCTGCAATACAGGCATACTGAAGTGTATGTGCATATTAGAAGGAAATGTCTAGTAGAAGTAGTGCTAATAATGTCCATCTCTTTCTACTTTGATTAGTAAAAGAGAGGTGCTATCCCAGTCTGTCTTTTCCTATTCTATTTGTCATGTGCTGAACAGAGTCTGGAAGAAGCATGTGGATATGAGAAAAAAAAAGAAACAATTATTCTTTTTAATTAAAGGTAGAATCTATTAGGAAATAATAAAGAGCTTATTCTTTAAGGTAAAAAGCTGCTAGTGGAAGAACTGAGCTCACACAAGTGTGTTTGATCTTGAAGTTACTGATACGCAGCAATTCAACACAAGGAAAAAGGTCTACTGATTAAATTATTTAATGCTTTACAAACTATAATTTTTGTTTATTGCCTGATACCTTTAAACTCAAAAGCTGACATCACAACCTCTTTAGCATCAAATCCTGTCAATATTGACCTGCAGTCAAACTTGCTGGCTTTGTGAAATTGAGGTCTATGCATTATGGCACCGCCATGCATGACCTCCTATTTAAAGACTGACTGCTGTAAGAAACCTGAGTCGTTACAGCTACTTCGAATATTTTGATTCCTCTTGTTTGTCTTGTTACCAGAGATGTCACTGAGGCAGAAAAGGTGGAAAGTATCATGAAAACATTTATGACTATGCAGGACAAAAAGCAGGTTTGCTTTGTCTTTTTGCTCCTGGCATTAGAGAACACACAATTTTAAAAATAAATCCCTAAATGACTTATCAAATTTTTATATTCCTTTTAGAAAAACACAGATTTCACTTCCTGTGATGGGATGTCTTCTGGGAGATTGTAGGATCTAACATTGAAGTCCTACAGACATCACTGTGTTCTGTGACTGTTTCTGTCCTATGCAACAGAACTGTAACCCAGCTAGCCTCCAATACGGCTGATGCATGTGGAAAGGAGACTGTCTTCTCTATAAATTAGCTCAATAACTTCCTTTTGCTATCAAACTAATAATTTGATTTGGCTGCCTGTTGTATTAATTTTCTGATCGAGTCATTTGAACTTATTGAGTTATTGATTCAAATTTAATTATAACATTAACTTGATGTTTACATTGTTTAAGTATAATTAGCTCAAAGAAAGTTTAGTAAATTTGCATAATAAAAAGCTTACTGAAGATACATTTTTTTCCTCATGTTTTCATATGACACTCGCTATTCTGTCAACCTACCACAGTATAAAAAGTCTAAAGGCAGAAAGAATCTCAGTTAAAAATACAGTAAATGACATATTTTTGCTTGTTGCACTGGCAAAAAAAAAAAGTCAGCTCCATTATCCATATCTGTTCCTAATAAAAACAGCTCTAAAAGCTGGTTAAACATTTAATTTAAAAACAGATAAAATTTCTGATATTTATTCTATGATCATTTTCATTTCTTTCACACTGAATCCTTGACGGTTTTATTTTTCATTTAAGATTTGTAAGGAAACGGTGATAGGGGGGCATTTTTTGCCATAATCTTATCCATGCTTTCTCTGTTAGAATGGTGAAGACCTAAAGCAATCCAAGATCTCCACATAAGTGAACTGACTAAGCAAAAACACAATTTAGAGACAGAAATAATGGGTTTTTTATATGAGAATAGTTTTTTTTTCAGTTAGGTCAACGAATGGGAACAATAAAATCAGAAGGAATTAATTGACTAAACTGACATGTGCCCATTGTCAGATTTACTTTATCTTCTATTTGGTCTTTCTAAACAACAGGGAAATTATTTTTAAAATAATTATATCCCAGATAAGCAATATACTGAAGGCAGAAATACCCAAGAGAGCTCAGATTCAGATACGTGCATGAGAAAGACACGAAAATATGTTATCCACAAAAGCATAAAAGAACTTCCCTTGACTTGCATGACTTTTTGTATCAAGTATGCTACAGCAGTCTTTTGTTTCTAATATGAAACTATAGTAAGGATCATTGCACTAATGCATGAGGATTTGTGATAATGTTGCAGAAATTTTACTGTCAAAACTGAACTGCAATGTAATGACTTTTGTTATCATGGTTTCTAATAACTATTCAGCATGAATTGACCCTACATATGTTTTACTGCAATAATATGTCAGTTATCCAGAAAGTAAAAAAAAGAAACAGAAACCAGTAGACACCCCTGCCAGCCCTCAAACTCTTACTATAATGTGGCCACCTGAAGACAGCAGATTGTGAATGAAAGAATGAATATTTTATTTTTTAAAGCAATTATAATTTGCATTAAGACTATTTTTAAATAAGAGTTATGCAAACAAAAACAATTACCAAAGTTTTGTAAGACTGTGACACTTGCAGTGTTAAGGACAGATTCAAGTAAACAGCTTCTTAACATACAATCACATCGCATACCTCTATATTCAGGAATCAACTTTAATTTCACTGTGTGAAAAATGTCGATGTCTACACTACAACCATTGATATGTTAGCATAATACCTTGCAAGTGTCAAATTTTGCTTACGGAATAGATATCCAAAGATTGTTCAGTACAAAAAGAACAATGTGGTAAATTATCAGACTTGCTCTTAAACCATAATCATATTCCTGGTGCTAATATGCTAGGCCATAGAGATTTCCAGTAGAAACTGCTGTTAGATATTTGCAGTGCAGAAGCTGTATTAGGCAAGATTTTGTTATTAAAAGGCTACCACATAAAGACCAACCTACAAATGTTTTACACACAGGATTTTGCTTCACCAAAATACACATGTAAATACTAATAATCTGTCAACATTATGAAAAAAATATCTAACTACCTTCAAAAGCAGATGTTTAGGGAAAGTATCAGGCACTAGATAGAATATATTTAAAGATAACGTCAAGATCCACCACAGTTTATTCCAGTGTCATCTAGAAAAGATGAAATTGTGTGATTCACGTTATGATGAAGCTAGCACAATCAACATGACAGACATGCCATTGATCAGTGGAAGTTACATATAAGGGAAACCATATTAAAGATTGTCCTTGTGGAGGGAAGCGATTTTCTCAAAGAGAGTGACCTATTCAGAAAAACAAATTGAGAATAAGAGTATCTGAAGAACTACACAGGAACACCTTTCTTGTCCAGAGTGATATTTGACTGCTTTGACATTTGATCAAACTAAACATTAGGATAAATATAAATGCTTTATGGTAGTGATTATATATGTAATAAAGTATCTTTGCAGACAGAAAAATATTTGATTTTTTGTTAATGAAACTAAATATTATGTATTACTGGTCTGACCAGCAACTATCCAAAAACATGATACATTTTAAAAACAGAAAATTAATTAGGTAAGAAAAACATAATTCAAAAGTCATATAGTTATTACATCTTTACAGTCATCAAAAATCTCTTCAAAATACTGTCTAGAGATAGGACATTCTAGTTTGTGTTACAAACGAACTTTAGCAGATTCTACAGTCTTTGGCACAGAATAAGAATATGGTTTAAAAACCTTCCAATCTTGAACGTGATTTAAAAAATAATACTAAGTTAAAGGAATATAATGGTAGCTCATAATTTTTGAAATATCTGCATTTAGGAGTTTACTTTTCAGACACTCTGTGGTGAATATCCGCCTATAAGCTTAACTTGTTTGTGTTCGATAACACAAAACCCAATGGCTCCAAACATCCATGCAGAGAAAAGTAATACTGAAAAACTGAACATCAGCACTGTAAATAGGAATGAAACCAGAAAAGGTTTCTTACATGCATGATGCTAGGCTTGTATATACCCACAGTGTATTTCTGAAACACTTGTCTTGAAGAACCAAGGTCTGGTTAATACCAGAAGCAAGGAAAATATCTGAGGTTACAATTTGACAAATAGACTTCTTACATAACATACACACTACAAAATTAACAAAAACTTACTGTAGCTTTTAAACTTCTTTTAAAATTCTGATGAAAACAATGAATCATCACCCCTTACATTTGTCATATTATGTATTCCATTCTACTTCACAGAAACTTTATTCTCCATTTAGATTACCTCATCTAATCTCACTTCACACCACTTCATGTCATTTCCGCCCAAGAGCATACCTTTGTATTCCCTATGCAGAAGCAGGTATTATGCTTTGTCTGGGCACAGGCCCTCTGTTCAGCAATGTATATCTCCTCCACTCAATAAGTGCACCTTCCTCAGTGCAAAGAAGCTTACAAAGTCATGACGAAACATCTTACCAAACCATTATTTCACCCATCTTCAATATGTGGCCTTTGCTGGGGCTGAACAAAGCAGCTACTTAGGACCCCAATGCAGATGTACTTTATCAGTTAGAGCAGTTACTATATCCAGTCAAAATTACGCAGCATTTGTAAAAATTGGCTTCTAATTTTGAGTAATTATGTATACAGGGAAGGAAGTTCTCAGGATTTTGGAAAGGATGAACACCTTTCTTTTTTTTTGAATGTTCATGTCAGTGTAATGCACCTAGAAAAATCGTTACCTTGACACTCCTCAAGAACTGGCTTTCTGTTGCAGTTGTAATTTGCTTATTAGCAAAAACCTAAGAAGAAAATACAGCTTCTTTTTTTAGGAGCTATATATATGTAATCAACATGGTTTTTTCCTTTTTGTTATAATTTCTAAATAGTTTTTTAAGTGATAATGGTAGAAATATTTTGTTTTAATAGTTGGACTAGTTGTTCATTTAACAAAGTGAAGAGTTATCAAAAAGCAAATTAGATTAGTTGTCTCTGTAATCCTCAAATTAATATTGTGAATATCATTTCTCTTCACACATATACCACTGCTGAATGGCACAGAGGACTGTCAGAAATTCTAAACATTGCCATCACTAATTTCTAATCTAACACAAGCTATACGGATTGTAATGCTGATTATAAGCTCCTATAGAATAGCAACATACTCATAACAATTTTCTTCATAAACAAGATTTTAAAAAGCCAAACAAATGATTATATAGCACTGCTGATGGAGCTAGACCCTGTTGGTATTGCATTGCTGTTTTGCTATATTTTACTATGTTTGTTTCATTGTATTCAAATTGAGATGGAAAAATGCAATAAAACATGCCAACTCATTTGCAGTTTTCTTTGCTTCCAGACTACATCATTGAGGTGCGTGATAATATCATCCATACCATGTCCAGAAGAGGTAAACTGTTGAGTGGGAAATCTGTTTTACAAATATTACCAAGGACTATTAAATTCTGAGAATGTAGAAGACAGATATTCTTACTTCCAAAGAAATAAAAGATCCAGACTATAACATAACATAACATAGATATATTTTCCTGTAGAAAGGCTTGAAGACAGTGTGCCCTAATCCTGCATGCAGAAAAAAATACTTTAAATTCCTTCTAGAATCCAGCCCTTTTAAGTAAACACTTCAATACTCATAGCATTACCTCTGCTATCATATTGAAAGAACATAATTGACACTCACTTGGTGAAGAAAGACAGGCAATAATTTTTTCTATTTTTCATATTTTAAGTCTCCAACTTGTTCTCCAAATATGGTTATCCCTAAGAATATATGACTTAAAACCAAGTTTTGTTCTTAAAATATTGAAGGGCTATGTAGTTAACAAGAATATTTTGGAAGGGATTTTCTTAGTTATATTTGTCAGGAACAAACTGAATACACTGAATTTTAAAATTAGAGATCAACTGAGGTAGTATACGAGGAAATGAGCAATGGATGAAGATATGGGTAGAAGACATAAAATGGATTGATAAAAGTACTAGCAAATAATTTGAATTTCACATCTAATTTATTTATTTGAAGACTTCTATACCGTACTTTTAGAGAACAGACTAAAATAAAAATATATCAGGACCTGGTTCCTACATAAATGACCTGAGTGAATAAAGATTCTTACCTGAAATCACTGATGTGAACTTAAGGTCTGTGAGCATGACTTAAATGCATATTAATTTTCAGAAACACAGACATGAAAGGCAAGTAATAACGTGACTAGAATATTTGAACAACACTATTTAATTGATCATAGTTTGTACTGATAGACTGATAGACTTGTATTTTGAGAGCTATCTATAAATACAAAGAAAAGAGACAGAAAAGACTTTTTCTGTGAAATGGCTTTACTTTTCCATGACAAAGTTTTACATCTCTTGACTCAGGTTCCACAGGTTTCACTGTTATATTTAAGAAAAAAAAAAAAATCTATCCTTTTAAATGTAAGTAGTTAGTCAACAAGACATTACACCTGGCCAATATACCTCCATTCTGGATGTTCTTCAAACTAGCTTTTACCATTTTTCATTTTCATTTGACTGTTTTCCAAACTAAAGGCTTAGAGAGTCTGACTGTAGCTGGCGTAAAACACAATTTCCACAGAAAGTGTTTTATGGAGAATGATACGGTACATTTTAATTACTGCATGATATATTTACATAAAAAATAAATACATTTCAGGTGCAAAAGTGGAATTCATGAATAATGAATTTCAAATACCTTACATGAACTACTCTGTAAAAATAAAGAAAAACCAGCAAGCAAGTAAAAAAATGAAAATACGAAAAGTGTGAAATAGCCGAGAAGAAAATAAGAATTATTACTAGCAAGTATTCTATTGATACTAAGTAGCTGCATTGATCAAATGAATTTTACAGATTAGATAAATGAATTGAATGAGTGATCTTCTCTGTTTACCTGCTGATGATCTCTAACGGCAGCTTCCACCCTGATTCTATTTTCATAGAGTTCCGTGAGGTCTTCTTTACTGTTTAAGTAGTAGTCCTGAAAGATTTTATATTCTTGAGCTAACCACTGATTTTCTTTAATTATTTGCTCCAGAGCAGCCTAAACAGAAAAGTAAGAGTACACTTACTGCAAAATACCTTTTTAAAAATAAAATTCTAGGTCACTTCCACAGTTTCTCTGATTCATTCACTTATGAACATCTGCAAAACGTAGATGACAAGATTATGGTCTCAGTGAAACAAATGGAAAAACTGCAAATTAATTTCAAGTGGTTAGGAATTTGCTGAATATATTTATACTGAAGTGAATGTTATTAATGCATCATTTCTACAGAAAATTATGTTGTAAATAGTAACAGTAGAAACTACTGAAAAGAATACACTCTCTACCTTGCTACATAAGACCTTTCTGCATAGAAATTATTTTAACTCCCAGAGAATACATCAAATTCTTCACCCATATTTTACTTTTCAAAACTCTTGTTTTCCAACTTATTTGTAAAACTGACACGACACAATACTCATGTATATTCTTAATAATTTTAATGCTTCTAATTTTATTAACTTGATTTTAAAGACTAATGTAGTTTCTGACTCTCATAGTTTGCTACCAGGTGAAGGGGAAGTTGTTTGGAATGTGTGCTTCTGTAATAAGAAAAATTTCAAATGCTGAGAATCTGCTTTTGACTGAACTTCCTTTGATTAGAAGATGTAATCTTGCAACAGTCACATAATTTTCAAAGGTATTTTATCTAGGTTACAAAGTTATGTTCTAATTTAATTTTTTTTTTACACAGAATTTTATTTTAATTTTCATTATTTTTCCATTAAAAAGCACTTGGGGGAAGGGAAGCCCAGGTAGACTTTCACCCACAGGGTTAGTTGAATATTGAAATCTCTTTCTATTGAAAGACTTTTGACATTCAGAATTTCTTTCGATTTCATAACTATAAAACAGGATGCCTGATTTCCACATTTTAAATTAAATGTGAATCCTAAAAGAATCAGGCCCTGTTGCTGCTAATCAAGCTTTCTTTGGAAGGACAACATAAATGCATACTGGGAACATTTCTGAAACTACAAACGTTTTAGCCATGTATTATAGCTACAAGTTTGTCCAGAACCCAGGAGGGCTAGGGAACTTTGGCAAAAGTCAAACCTTGCTTTCATATCTCCTGTGTCTCTAAAAAAAGTCTTGTGAATTAGTGGACTAATAAAGTCTAAGTTCTTCTGGGGTCACAGTGCATAATGCTGAAGAATCCGTATGTTTTTTGAATCTATTCTCAAGCGGGAAATTTAGATTCTCACTTTTTAAAGACAAAACTATCCAAGGGAAATAGCAGCATGCCTGAACAGGTTCCCAGCCATCCCTTGGAGCTACTTGAATTTTGGGAGTTCCCAAGACAGCTAGCATATTAACAATTATATTACTCCTTTTTCTGTGCAATGTCTTCATCAAGATATATTCATTTTTGTACCTGTATTTATACCTAATTTCTGAAAACTTCGGCTAGAAGCTGACTGTGGTTATGCAACCAAATATAAAAATTCTTCCTGTACAGAATTGTCACTCTACATCACTAAAATATTAAAATGCTATGTGTCTTTCACAAATCTCAAAATAATAAAAAGAAAGATGTAGAATTTAGTGAAGAAGATGTGATTTTCTCCTTTAAAAATCTTTGGGTAGAGGTAAAACTTGTTTTTCAGGCTGATACCTTCCTTAACAAATATAAAATGCTTGATGTTAACATGCTAACATTCAATACCTGCAAACAAGTAATGTTTCCCGCATCACAGTACTTTCACATGTGTAAGGAATATGGGAAAATGACAAAAAAGTTTGCTTGTAGAATATGAACATAAATATGGTAATTTTCACCAGTATAGATACCTAAGTACAAAACGAGGGAAGCCCTACTATTTTGTGTAATTTAAAATAGTCCAGACATTTTGACAAAGAATAACAACATACCAAAGAAAAGACAATAGCCTTATAAGACTCAGTGGCCGTCTATATGACCAGTTATACTCGTTGCCCAGTCCCAAAAATTGCTTCATCACATAGCTTCTTTCAGCTAAGGCAGATAAAATGAAATGGGCCTTTTTCTCTAATTCCCTCCTCTGAAAGATGAGCTGAGGTTCAGAAAGTAAAGAGCATGAATCCTTTAAATACCTGACTGTCACTCACTGATGCTTCTACAGCGGATTTCCCAGCATGCAGGCACGAAAAAAAAATCTTTGAAAGCATTCTATACTTATGAAAGAGAGGAGTGGTCAAACTGGCCAAACTTGGCATGCCAGAATATACACTATAGCTCTTTCTCTTGTTATAGAACAGCGATATGAATCTCAAAATGGATTGTAAGATATTGAAGTAGACAGTCCTGACATTTGCTTTATCTCTGGCACTCTAACCTCTGATTTGTAGACTTATGAACTGATAAAGTGCACCACAATTCATGTGCTTGTTCTTCTGCTCCTCAGTACAACTTGAAATCAAAGACTTCTGGTACATCGGTCTCAGTCTACAGGTATGTTTGACTTCAAACATTCTGGAACTGATGTCTGAAATATGGGAAGAAATTTTATACATTTTTACATTCAAATGAAGATACTTTCTTCAGTGGAAAAAAAAAGAGCATAATTCAGGGGAATTTTTTGAAGGCTTTTACCTGAAACAGAACTTGAGTCGCAGAGTAGAGAAATCTCGGGAAACTAGCAAAGGCCATATTAAAACACATGAAAGAAGATATTTCATTTCACTATGAGTAGTAAAGGTGCATGGATTCTTGTGAATATCAAAAAATTACAGAGGTTTAAAAGGGGCATAGAATTTCTAGGAGGAAAAGTCCACTGAGTTTTACTAAATAATAAAAAAAATATAGGGTTCAAGAGATCAGAAAGCTGGCTGCTTATTCTGGGGAAGTCTTACAATGTGCTTGCTCTGTTACGCTCTACTGGGACATCTGGTATCAGAGGTGGAATACCAGGCTAGAGGAAATTTCCACCTGATCCACCACATGGTTTTTTGTCTTTATGTTCTCTCATTCAGCACAGCAGCTTAGGAAGTGTCTCTCTTTTCCTGGAACAGCAACATTTTTTTCTGTCTTTGCTGAACACATTTGAAGGGCCATTCCTGACTGTTATAAAACAAATTCATACTGAAATAACAAAATATGTGGAAGCAAGAAAAAAAAGAAAATGCCAAAAGCCCTCCTCAAACCTATCAACACATTGTTAGCACAACAGCTGCTGAACTAGGCTGTAGGAAAGCAGATCCAAAGCCATGCAGCGTAATGATGAACTATGAGTGCAGTACCTCAGACCATACAGAATTTCTTGTAATAACTAAGCCTCAGATCTTTTAGGCGGTAAACAGAGATGACCACTAACCTATCCGTGACACTTACAGACAAGCAAGGGATACTTGGTGTCTGCAGCACAGAGAAAATGTGTTTTCTGTTATTCTTCCATCCTTTTAGGTACATTAATACCAATAATTTTGTGTTGCAAGTGATCAAAGAATTATTTTATGGTTCCATGTTTGTGTGACAAAAGTTTGTAAAGAATTGTAGAGACAAATCTTAGGATCAATGACTTTGTCCACATAATGATATATCTATAAACATGATATAAATCCCTGTGGTGTACAGGGTCAATCATCATTTCAAATGGTCACTCTGGCAGCAGTGTTTTATTTGAAAGATAAGAACAATTGATTTTGACAATCAGCTGCATCAGCTCAATAAACTAAGTATTAAAGGATCTATATTAATTGGTTATACTACTTAAACACGATGTGAGGAATGAAGTTGGTTTCCCCAGGCAGGAATGACTTTTTCTTTTGTAGGCATAAAGTATCCTGTTCATAACATGACCTGCAAAATAAGAAATAACTTCTCTTAAAATTACTGTGTTCATGTGCATCTGCCCCTCCCACTACACAGAGCTTCCCCAGAGGAGTTCAGCAATGTTTGTCCAGCAGCATCTGTTACACATCATATGTGTCCCTTCCTAGGGCATAAAGAGCATGGTAACACCAAGTGTGATGAAGTCATTGTAATACAGTTGACACGTCCCACAGCTATGGGAAAAAAAGTTACTGTAAAGCAAGCCTGAGATGTTGGGGTTTTTTTCCCTGTCTGAGGATCGCTTGATGCAACTAATGCTTGTTAGCAAACAGTTTGGGCTTTACAAGTCACAGAAGCTACAACATAACTTGAGCTGATATAATCACTGATTCACTCTCCTTACTTGGGATCTTCTGTTGATGCTGCCATCAGCATTTGATGGTTGATAATTTATGCACTAAAACAGATTGGTATAAAAGCACTGAACTGGAAGTACAAGCATGACGCCTTCAGGTAGTAGGGGTCACTGACTCCACTAGTGGTGTCAGGAATATAATTTCAGAAGGCATAGAGCAAATTAGTGACTTCACAGAAGTGAAAAATAAAGAAGTTTTAAAGCAAGCAGAATACAAGTGAAAGTTCAAAGACAAAAAGGACTTGAATAAATAATAATACTGGTCCAGAAAATGTGAATGACATCAGACTATAAAACCAAAAAGCAAGAGCAAACACTTCTTGGATTTGATGCTAACTGTGGAAAAGTGTAACTTTAAGAGATTTTATTACAAGTTAATTGGAAACAATTTTTATGATACACAGTGCCAGTAAATCAGGGATTGACTGAAGAAGATCTCATCATATCCATTGGTTCAGAACACTAATGGAAGAGAATACTAGTCATAAAAAGCAAATTCTTTAGAGCTATGCAGTTGGTAGCAAAATGCATCGATATCGCAACTGATGCTTACTTCTTTTTTGAAAAGTACATTTGCTTTAAAACCAACATTTGTATTTACTGAGAATAATGTGGAAACAAGAAATATAAAAACATTTCTTAGAAGTGCATTACATAGTCTAAAACTTCACCACTGAATTTAGGTTCATTGTTGCAGACTTTTCCTTAAAGAAAGTTTTTATTTCAGGAAAAGTAAAAGCTACTTGTTTGGAATATAGTCAACTTATAAATATAACAGAATGCAATTCACTATCAAAACTCAGGTTAAATTTGACATAAGTATAAAAAAGATTTTGAAATTACATAGAATTAAGAACTCCTCCAATCCTACATCCTCCTCCACACCTTAAGTTTATCTGTGTTGCCTGAAAAGAAAAAAAATGTTTATGATTTCATTATTGGTTTCTGCATAACATAGTTTTAGACTGTTAAACACAAACTTATTTGCCTATTATTGCATCATTAATTTTTCTTCTGTATCATCACAGTTTGATTATATATACCTGTCAATATTTTTAGAGCATATTATGACAGAGAACTTCACTAACAATGCTATTCTGGAAAAGATGAGACTGAATGGGAATGTCCATTTATTATTTCATTATGACCAATTAAAGATTTATAAAGCTTCTCCATTTTCTTATATATTCTGGGCTGGACAATTCTGCATCACTAGGGGAAAAGGCTAATTACTCACAGTAAGGTAATTAGACACACACTTTGTTTTTGTCATTACAAAGACTAATATTTTTGCATTAATGGCACTATGCAGAGTAGATGAAGCAAATAAATAATAAACCTCCTTACTCATATGCTAATGCAATCTTTCAATTGTACAGTTGTAAAAATTAAAGTGAGAAAAGTATCAAAAAAGTAAACAGTAATATTCAACACAGTATTGATTATCTATACATACCTCCCATACAACTACAGTGCCTCTGAAGTGACAGAAACATGCAAATAAAGAAATTAATAGGATAATTGTGCCATTTATAAATTAAATTCATTGGAAATTTTTAAAACTTTTGTTGCTTCATTCAATGAAGCACGGAAAATATACTGGATTTTACAGAACAATATATTTTATTTTAACAAACACTGTAGCCAGCCACAAAAATACTAGCATTCAGTTCTGGCTTTGCAAATTCATCCATTTTAATTTCCACACAGTTAGAGGGATCAGCTTTCAGACTTTGCATCCAGAAGTTTTTATAAATCTTTGAAAAAATGAATACCACTAACTAATCCCTTGATGGTAATCAACATTGATACTTTGTTCTAATGTTCTAAATGAAATTTTCTAGAAATGTATTTAGGCTAATATCTCAGTTACGTACTTTGATCCACTGACAAGCCATTTGGCTTCCGTGACTTTGCCATAGTTGTAATGCACATGACTGACACCCAGTGGTCTCCTTGGCTGAAATTTTTTTGACCACTGCATTTTTTGTAGTCGTGTCCTTTCAAACATCCATAGTAAAAGGTCAATTTCTAGTTTTTTGTTTATGAAATTCCCCTAAGACCTCCTGTATGCGTATGTAGTTTGATCCTAATTGTTTCTCACGGAATTCTGAAATCCAGTAACTGATGTTGCAGAACAGTTGACCTCTTTATTTTGATTATTTCAATCGGCAATTTTGAGATAATTAAGATTAGACTTAATTTTGTCTTTTAAAGCACTTACTGAAATATTTACAATGAATAAACTTCCTTAACAAATTTTATTATCTTTTCCAATGAAGAAAACCTCTTTTATTTCAAAAGCAAGCTTATTTTTTCCAGATTCTTTAAAGAACAGAGAATGCATCTCCACTCCTCTCTATTCCAGTTAGAATAAACTGCTGTAAAATTTTGAAAAAGGCAGTTTAGAAAACCTTCACTGAACAAAACTAAACATATAATGAAAAATTGAACAAAATCTAATTTTTTTTAATGGACAGTTTTATAATTAATTTCTTTTTGTGTCATCTCTGTCATCTTTCTCAATAAAAAGCTCAGAAGTATCATGTACCCTTAAATACTAAGGAAGTTAAATTTTAAACGCAGAATATGTTATGACTATAATATAATAGAATACCAGAACTTCAGTTATTCAGTTAGAACAGGTCAGCATTCTAGCTAAAATAGATCAATAAGAGCATAGTTCATCTTTCCGTCAATGCAATACTGTGGTTGCCTGTACAACTATGTTTGCAGCTCAGGCTCCTCTACCATATTAAATTCTTGCTAACTGGAAACCTGAGAGCTTACCTTATTCTCATTTCCCTACCCTACGAAGCGTCTTTGGCAGAAATTCCTTGTTATGAAACAGACAGATTAGGAGCTTTCCTTTCAGTTGTCATCTTTAGGGTGAAATCTAAGAGCTGCCTTTTTATGCAAACCTTCACTGTCTAAAACTTACATCTTGTATTATGATGGCCCCAACATATACAGAGCAGAAATGAGGCAGTAGATACAAATCAGATCAATCTCACAAAGACAGCAAGAAATGCAGAGTGCCAAGAAACAAGATGTGAGGTAGCTGGGAATCCAAAAAAAGAAGGATCCAACAGGTTTTGAGTCAAGCTGCTGTACACCGGAGAGCTCTGCCTGCCTTCACTGTGAAAATTCTGAGGCCACTGTGGAGGGATTAATTTCTAGAAAGAAACCAAGGATACAGAAAAGGGGCCCAATGCAACAAAAGACCAATGTCCTTGAAAGTATCTGCACATGTGTATTGCCCATAATGCAGTGCTAAATGAAAAGTATTGAGCATTTCCCTACTTGGTAACATCAAACCTAAGGTAGAACATGGTCAAGCTTCACATGAAGAAATCTTCCAAAACACTTCTGTCCTTGGCCAATGCATGTAAAGACAACATTTACCGGAGAAAAAAGAGCCAGGAAATACCAACATCATAGAACATTAGAACCCAGAGGACTTTAACAAATTCTGCTGGATGTTCACCGAATAGCGTATGTCACCATTTGAATGAAGCCTCAGAGAAGCCAAACTTCAAATCATAAACGGTCTCATAAAATCTAGTGCAGTAACTCTGTAAAATGAAAATATAATAATAGTTTATGTAAATTGCAACACTTTATGCAACTATTTACATGGGATTGTTAAAGAATTAATAGTGAGGCTTCTTTATTAAACACTCATTTTAAAAAAAAGGTAATGCTCAGAAGAGAAATATACTTTCCCACATAATGGTAAAAGTATATTCACTGGAACTTCTCAAATCAGAATAACATTTTACAGTAACTTCTATAAACAAACAAGGACAACTATGGCAAATTTTTTAAACTGAGTGTAGCTATTTCTCTTCATTAGAATTTTACAGAATCCTAGCAGCTCCAGACATGTGAAATCTGACATTTTCTGCGTAAAACAGGAAACATACGTATTTAATACACCTTCTAAACAAGTTAACTATAACACGCATTCAGACACAGTCTTTCTACGTTTTTATCCATATACTTATTTTACCAAACAGCAGTTCAGAAAGTATTTAAATGAGATATATCTTATTATTATTACTACAGATAATGTATATTCTAATTGTAAATATATTATATTATGGAAAGCATTCATATAATAAATAGGATAGTTACTAGACTTCAGGATATATTTAGATGTAATAATGATAAAATAGTAATTCCAAAGAAAGCTGTTTTTTCTGATACCAAAGTCCCTACTTTTCTGCAGTTGTTTTGGTTTTTAGCACCGCTCATTCATATCAGAACTGTCATTTTCCATAGTAACAGTACAGTAGTTGTACTTGTTCTACATAAAAATGGTAGTCCAGTCTAAATTGCTCATTCGTGTAGTTTCAAATGTAATTAACACAACTCAAGTCACAGGCATGGCCACCAAGAAAGAAACTGCATTTTTGTATTTTGGATAAGCCAAAATTGAGTATTACGAATGTCAACCCAAAAGAACAAACAGGCATGTTCTACAAATAATCTCAGAACCAAAACCACCAGGATAAAAAAAGGCAACTATCAGCAAGTAAAGCTTTTAGAGAAATACCTTATAAATGTGCTTTTACCCCTATCTGTGTATTGATGCACTGTCACTTATGACGAAAGAAGATTTCTCTCTCGCAATATCATGGAACATGGTGAGCACATAAAAGGGCAAAGCAAAGGGAGCTACACAATGTAATTTCCTCCTGTACTACAGAATCCCAACAACAAAAAAAAGGAGATTGTTCAAGGATAAGAAAGGAGGGATATATAAGGATGAGATTAATTTATATGTGGATTACAAAACCTGAAGAACTTCAGTGAACAGAAAGTAGTCTCTTTTTCTGTCTTTGAGTAATGTACGTATTCGTAATGTGAATGCTCCAAGCAGTAAGTTCCCATATCCACAATCATCCCAGGAGCAGTTGCTGAGTTCTTGAAGCAAACAGAATCACTCTATCACATGCTGCATTAGCTTTGAGTCTTCCTCAGTGTTACTGCAGTGGTTGATAAGAATATAGATAAAGCTTCAGGAGACATAAAGAATGGAGGCATTTTTCAGCAAAGCCACGGATACAGCTTCAGCTCTGATGGGCATGCTCCAGTGAAAGCAAAAGGCTGTATTTGGGTGGTTTCACAAGACACCTTGACGTATTTCAGATTCAGTTTATGTGTTCGTGCAGAGAAGGCCATGGCCACATCAGCCGTTAATATGAACCATTTTGTACACCATCTGAAGAATTTAGTTTTCCTAGTACAAAAGGAAAGAGTTCCCTAGATGTCAAAGTGGAAAACGCTCAGTTCACAGGTATGATGTATGGAAAAGTAAATAGAAATACTGACACTGTGACTAAAGTCATGGACCAAGAAAAAGCATAAGATGGCTCCTTTCTATCTGGAAAGAACATCAGCTGTGGTAGATGAGTCATAAAGGTCTGAAGTGTTTATCCCCTCACTCCTTATCAGGGAACTGTCACACATGATTCTACTTCAGCAGGAGCTAGACTTCTCTGACTTTGGAAGAACTACTTCTACATGCCAAGGCGAAAAAATTTTACTGCCATGTTCTGTAGTACTATAATAAAAATGAGGAGAGCCATTCACACTGTACCTAAGAATGAGTGCTTTCATCTGTGGCTTCAAGCTCAAGATAGTCATGTTGGTCTCAGTGCCTCCAGCTATCAAAACAGAAAGCTTTTCCTTTGTCCTTCAATCAGAATAGTTGAAACAATCTCTGTTTCACAGTAGGTCAGGACCAGAGCAAGATCTGCTTCTTCGGTCTCTTTACAAACACAGTAACCTTTACCAAGATACTGACCCATCTGGTTGCTCCTCTTGGATTTTAGGTGCCCCTGTTCTTCTCTCTGGACAACAGGCTGGTCATCAAAATACTAGATTGCTCAGCGCAGTTCTTTCAAAGTCTGTTTTTAATGGTGAATGGTCAAAATCTCATGTTACCTTTCTCCCACTAGTAAGAGACTAGGTCTCCAGTATGGTACATTATCTATAACAACTGGAAGGTAATAGATTTCTGTTATTTGACCACCTAACATCTGATGCTTGAGGATATAGGCATTGAATATCTCTAATGCTCATGGAATGATAATCATTGTCAGAGTTGAAACAGGATATGATACACTTCGTATAAGATACTGCTAAGGAGTCAATATTTGGTAGCCAAGACAGATGAGGAGGTCAGTCAAGATAAAATGTGAGAAAAAAGAAATCTCTTGCTTCGGCATGAAATTTAAACTTTGCCTTCTGTTATGACAGATCACCATATTTTTTTCATATTCGGAACAACTGTTACAATGTTTAACACTAATATTGGAAATACAATGTATTTGGTGACATACTTTACACGACAACACAGTACAGACTGCACAAACAGCCAAAGAAAAGTGTTAAAAAACGTAAGGGATAAACTAAGTTTTTTATGACTGTGGTCTTTGGACACCACTTTCAGACACATGGGTTACTATGCTTATCTTAGAGAACATAATTTCCACTACATGATATCACTGTGCAAATGTGTAAGAAAAATGTGTTAAGTTTTATATTCATATCATAGCAAAACAATGACATGGCAAAAACTTCATAACAAAATTATAACCTATTTGTTCATTGGTTTCAGTCCAGCTAAGGAGCTGTCTAATGGCTTATTCCTCACTTGCCATTCACTAATGCACTAATGCATTCACTTGCATTCCACTAATTTATTCTAGTGCTAGATACACTACCAAATGAAGATGATATATTCAGCTTTTCTATTTTCAAACTCTTTCTTGATGTTATCTCATATTCTAATTTAACCATTGAAAATACACCCACCATTTTTTATCTGCAATTCAGTGGGATCATTTCAGTCTGTTTCAGGTGGACTTCAGAGAAAGGCCAGCAATTATTTGTAATTAACGCAGTATATTGTCTTTGAAAATCTTGGGGGATCATTACATAACTGGAGCGTACAAGGAACACTTAATGCATAGCATTATTTAGCATGGTATTACATAAAAATTCCCATATGCCTCTTGTCCCCAAGATCTTTTCCAATAATATTCGAGGAAAACAGCTATCTTTGAGGGAAGGGAGTAGGAGTGAGTAGGAAAGTCTAAAAGCTATATACTCATAAACACTACCACGGGCAAATAACATCCTTGCCTCCCAAAACTCCTGCTTTTGAAAGATCAACTAGTATCAAAAATCCTCTGCAAGAGAGCAGCATAGCACATTCTTGAACAATACATACAGGTTACAGTTTTAGCACAAGCCATACAACTCCACTATCAGGTGTAGAACGTACCAAGAATGCAGCGTATTGAGCTTCTGAATTCAGAGAAGGTGCCATGAAGTTTTCTAATCCCAGCATATCTGCAAGATTTTAGGAAACCTACCACCATTCCTGATCCATTTGAACAATGCTTAACTGTACTCTCATTTGCAACATATCATTAAATAGGTATGCAAATAATTCTGATCAATTCCAGCATGACTTTATGACCCTTTTAAAACCTACAACTGCTCTTGGTATATAATGAAATGCAAAGAAAAATAAAACTGTGAATATGAAGTTCAGTTTGTATTTTAGTACATATTTCATGAGATCATAAGACTTTCTTGCCTTTATGGAAGGCTGTAAATTAATAGAATGGCAGAGACTTCTGTGCAATGAAAGAGAAAAGCTGGATTCCTCTACAGGTTTTTCCAGTTACTACCACAACAGTTTTGCTGCATTACCAATAAACTGAAGATTCTGGTGTTAAGACCTCTCTCTGCAACAACTAAGTATTATTTTTCCATTCCATTTTTCAAATAGGAATCAAATCACAATCCAATTAATTATTACATATTATGTACCATGTACAACATAACTTGCATATCTTAAGTGCCCATCCAGTGCCTTAGTCATAAAACTAGACTGATAAAGGGTACGTATTGACATGGATCACTGGGAAGAAGCTAGATCTAAGCTTCTAATCCACACTGAATTTTAGAGGAGACACCAGTAAATGTGGTATTTCCTCTCAACTGTGAGCAGGCCCAACACAACATGTTTTGCATTGCATCATTTCCTCCTCTTAAGAGAAGTCTCACATATTAGTAAACTGAGGCCCGTGAATCTGTGCTCTGCATGATTTGGAGCAAAATATTTATGGTACAGATAACTGAAACAGCTAATTCAACAGAAGCAGAGTACTGTCTTTCATGTGTTTTTAGTTCATACCTCATCATGATTGGCCACACATAATTATGCCAGTTACTGATTCAGATTGGTTAGCCTCTATAGGTGCCAATTATATAAGTTGAAACACACTATACAAAACAACTTTAATATAAAGCTTCTCATTCTACACTGATAATAAAAAGAAATACAATGAGGACAATTAAGTAAACCTAATCTTTTCTAGCCCTCAGCCAAAAGTGTAAGAAATAACACGTCTTCCTCACAGAAGGGCTTATAGATACACAAATATCCCATCATTCTTGCATTATACATCTCCTCACTTATGCTACTTAACTAACCCTACTCACCCAGCAAATTTAAAAAAAGAAAAATATAAATGTTTACTGAATAATATATTTTCTGAGCTTTGTAACTGCTAACCCAAAGCACTTGTCAAACTGTCATATGATTACACGCCAACTCTGTTCATTCCTTAATATCAGTGCAATCAATAGCTATGCACAAGAAAGGTGTTGGGGCCACTGTATTCCTGTAGGAGTTTTCTTTTGGGTGATATATAAATGGAATGTCCCACTCAAATTGGTCATTAGCAATCCCAGGGAACTCTTCATAAGAGCAGGTGTGTTAACTTCAGTCTCCTGGACAAATTCCAGTTCAGGTAATTACATCCAGCCTACCTAATTTCCCACTGCAATTACAAATACACAGAGATCCTTAATTTTCAGCCCCAATCCACTGTGTAGTGTTGAATAGTTGCTATGTTTCACCCAGGGTGGCTGCACTTCAGCAGCAGATAAAGCAAGCTGTGTATAAATTGTGACAGTTTGCAAAGCATTTTGGAATAGTTTCAGATGAAAGTGCTATATAGATAAGATCATTCTAATTGAAATAATTGCCCACCACTGATCAAAACATCACTTGTGAAAAATCTTCAGAAGGAAACCTTCTTAGGGCGCTGGATGAATATTTAATCAGTTTTCACTCTAAGTATTAGAATCTGAAACAGCATATGTGCATGAGCAAGATTTAAAAAAACCCACAAACCTCTAGTAACCTTTAATGTAGTTTACAAGCATTTGAGCCATCAGCAATATAGGATCATTGCTCCACTGTAAGATTAATCGCACATCCAATCTGTCAAACTTCACTCTTACTATTAACAGCCCAACAAAGGCCTCAGACATGCATAAATATACCACTATATCAAGGCTGTCTATAAAGTAACAATAAGAAGGTTAGCAGATACTATTAGACAGTAAATGTGTAAATTTTCAGTTTCCTCAAAGTCATTCTCTTGGGTTTCATGTCCAAAGACTAACTAGATTACCACTGAACTGAAAACTCACTTGCTGTAAAATTTAGGACGAGCTGACCCCATAATTCAGAAAATTGAGGAAAAAAAGAAAAGATTATCCAAGAGAACTGAAGGAGCACAGGTACGAATAGCTGAAATAAACTGAACAAAAACAGTAAAGTCCACTCTGTTCCAAAGGAACAAGACCAGTACGTAAACCAAGGCTTGGAACTGCCCTCATCAAACTAGTACACTAGTTTATTTTCACTAGTTCAGTGCAGTATCCTGTGATCGGAGTAAAGTTATATTCTATGTCAACTTACATACAATTTTAGTGCTGCCTTCATTGCCACTGTTGGACAATAGGAATGTATTATTCCAGGGCACAAAGGGTTCCATAAAGAGTATGTGGAATAAAATGGAAATCCAACACCGTTTAAGGAAACCAGTGAATAAATTACAAAAACTGTCCATTTGCCTGCCCCTTTTAATCTTACTGTCGTATTCAAACTATTGGGCATGTAACTGAATATCTCAACTGTACCTGAAGAAATAATGGAGCGTGTCTCTGCAGTAAAACAGAACGGCACTAAACTGATGAGTTTAACCCAGCAGAAAGAGCGGCTGTAAACATGACAAATGCCTGCTATTGATTTCAGGTTTAATTACTCTGTGCAGCACTGACAAAGCCCATCAGATGTTGTTGTGAAGTGTAAATGGAACAAACTACACTTCACTGCCCATAGGAAACTGATGGTGTCTGCAGTTTGCATTGTTTACTTTATCCTCAGTAAACTTCAGCCTTGATCAAATTAACAAGTGCTACTAACCTCCAACAAACTACAATGCACTATGATTTTACAGCAACAGCCTTGGAACAATAGTTCTGCAGCATTTCATTGATAACAAACGTCTGGCTAACGACAGCACAATGGCAGCTGCTGAACCTTACTGTCCAGCACAGCATGCCCTCTAACCAGGCTAGGAAGAATTTTCAAACACACTCTCTTGCATTTCCTCTTATTTTGGGGTAAAGGATGGATTACTCACTTCATATCCTGATAAAACTTCTGGTTAAAATATACTGCCCAGGCTGTCTAGGAATCCTCTATCTTCACTAGTAACAGCAGAACAATAAAATCAGACCATGTCTAGCATGATGTAGCTGCCACTTAGAATGTCCTCTAAAATAATTTCCTCTTTTTCAGACACTTACAACCCTACTTATTCACCCTTGTAGCTTTTCAGTTCTCCCTCTGTTCTCCTCTTCTTCATTTACTCTTTTCATTGTACTTACTTAACATTCTAGCAAACAACAAATGTCTAAAAAATGAATACATTTTGAACTAACGTTGCGAAAACCGCCCTATTATTTTTGTTCATACACAAGAGAGTTTCTCGGCTTCCACCACATTGAGACTGAGTTTGTTACTCTACAGATGAAGGCTGTTGTTTATATTGCTCAAAGTTTCTGTTTCTGGGAAAAGATTCTACTGTCAGCAGAACTATAAACAGCATTGCGGGGTATGTCTTCATTGGTTTTAATGTGTGTTATATACAAAAGGATTTTGTTACAAGTAAACTGTTCAGGAAATAGAAAACCTAGGTGCCAGTTTGAGTTATTCAAACACTGACAGGAAAAACATCTTCGGACATTTAGCCTACTTAGGTAAAACAATAATTGTGTCTCCTAACTGCTGCTCTGCAGACCTACAGCTCTAAGGTTTTGCCTCTTGCTCCTCAAAGAATAAGCTTAAGACACCTACCCCCTTACTGTTTACAACAACGTGAACACAGCACCTAGACACAATTGGGCCAAGGAATCAGGGAATTCTTCTTTCCTTCCAATAATCAGCAGAACTTAGAGGACTCTTAAGGGATGGAAAAAAGGACGGGATGTGTGGATCTGCAGAGCCATTATATGCCAACTCTAATAATTACTGGCAAGTAGACATTATTTTCCTCATCATGCGTCCTAGGGAATGGCATGCAGTATAATCCCCAGGGGATCTGATGGAGTAACCAACAAGTGCAGAATTGCTGTCCCAGTATAAGCTTCAGCGTAAGACACCAACTCAATAAACTAGCGGTGCACAGGTAAGATGAAGAAAGAATGATTTCCCATGAGCAACAGTTGTAACTACTCTTGCAGCATGAAGAAGAACTACCCTGGCCTCAAGGTTGATGCTGGAAGACTTGTATTGTCCAAATACAAAAACTCTAAACAGTTTTCAGTGATACGACTGAGAACAGGAAATATGTCCTTACGGAAAGGAAAGCCAGTGATATAGGTTTTTTTTTTTCAAAGAGTAAATTTTTGAAATACAAGCAAATTATTGGCAGGAAAGTTATGTATTTGTTCAGAGAGCTGTGTCATGCTGACACGTAGGAGGGGCTAGTCCTGCTCCTCAGACAGGCTACTTGCAGGTCCAGGTTTGACCTGAAAAAAAAGAGTCCTGAATTTGTGATTATTTGCAGTCATTGTGGCAAAAAACCCCTAATTTTCACATGAAATCCAGAAATTCTTCTTAAAATGCAGTTGGAAGGTGGCACGGGCACTTAGACCCGCCCATTTTCCTAACTAATATAGCTTTACATGAGAAATATGGGACAGAAACAGATTGGAAATTCAACGTTTGAGTCAGAATTGATGCCTGGTACTGATTTTGCCAGCATACTCCGCCTGCCAGTCTCATTAAGTACGCATGGTCTCATTTGCAACAGAGGATATTTTCTTTTATCAAATTTATTTATTCTCCTTCTGGAGTTCAAAAATTTATTGAACAATATTAAATAAGGACATGAATACTGTTGATCTTTTTTTTTTCAGTCTTTTATAAATGCCACTTTGACCTTTTCTTTTGGAGGGCCTTTTTTAAGGAATCCTCCTACAAAAATTTGCTTGCTAGGAATATACTTCTGTATCAATCTTAGAACATACAACAAATAAACCTTAAAATTCCAAGGTCTTCCTGAACAGTTGGGCTTATCAAACAAGTCTCCTTCCCTTGTCAGTAGAGGCAACACAAAATGCTGAAAAAGCATTAAAAGGTATCTTCAAGAAACATTTAAAGGAATTTAAAAACCAGTTTGGATCATGCTATTTTTACCTGCCTTCTTGTCTTCAAGTGTTTAGAATTTATGAATTTAAATATCTTCAAAAACTGAGCTTGTTATGGGTGAAATTGACTGAGGAGATTATGCAAATCTGTCTGAGTTCCAAGAGCTGAAAAGGTCCTCATCACTACCTGAAAACTTCTTTTCTTAGAGTACTGACAGCCTTAGATCCAGGATTATGGGTATATGCCTAGTCTATGGTGCAGACCAATCAAATTTACCAAATAAGACAGGACACTTTTAACTTTGTCTTTGGAAAAAAAAAAAAAAAAAAA
>Ga0065711_1000599_pt1 | contig 60741 bp, 39 predicted proteins | sample Hoacrofraction12_FD_59098 | JGI IMG/M metagenome (GOLD analysis project Ga0065711, IMG submission 59098) | Hoatzin crop microbial communities from Cojedes, Venezuela - Epithelial fraction 12 v2 (version 2) | ecosystem: Host-associated > Birds > Digestive system > Esophagus > Crop | place...
CCTTCCTTCCTTCCTTCCTTCCTTCCTTCCTTCCTTCCTTCCTTCCTTCCTTCCTTCCTTCCTTCCTTCCTTCCTTCTCTTGCTTACTTGCTTTTTCTTTCTTTGTTTCTTCTTCCTTCTGTCCTTTTGTCTTTCCTCCTGCCCGCACTCCTTCCCTTGCTGCCCCTTTTTCGTTCTTTCTCTTTCTCCCATTCTTTCTGCCTGCTTTTCTTTCCTCCTTCACTTCTAATTTTGTTTTGTAGGTAGTTGGAGATCTGGTTTATTTTAAAACAATGAAGAAGGCAGAATCCCCTGAGGTAAATTCATTGAGTACTGGGAGGTCTTGGTAACACAATTGAACTGGCACCAAATCAATAAAAACAGAACACAAGAAAAAACAATAATTAAAACATTCTGTCAAAAAAATGGAGCAGTAATTAAAAGATGCAAACTATTGTTTTGCTACACTAATTACATTTTAATTTTCAATAGCTTGCTGAATAGTATAAAAGCCTATGCCTATAAAATGTCCCAGTGACAGTGCTCTTTCTGCAACTAGCGTGATAACAGTGTTTATGTGCTGTAGCAGAGTGGTATGTGCTTTCAACTCTGTGTGGGTGAAACTAGCTTCCTTGTAAGATAGCATGACAACAAAGTTGGGTTGATTTTTTTTTTTTCTGGTGTGGAAAAATATTACTCAACACACACACACACACACACATATGCACGCACGCACATGTACACGCATACAAAAGCAGGCTCAGTCCAAGAGACACTCTGCTCAGGGCACTTCCATTGACCTCAATGGGAATTTCGTGTGTGGCGCAATAGCGGGTTGTTGGCCAGCATGAATACTGTACTTAGGTTTAGACCATGTTGTTTTCTTCACATGTTATTGAAGGATGAAGAGAAAAACAAATTGAATTTTCCTATTATTATGCACCACTTGCAACCCTAAAACATGCAATTTTTTAGGCAGGGTCCTGAGGACTTTTCTCACAGAACGGTCCTCATAGATTTCACTGGTAGATACCCATACCTAAAAGCAATATAATAAAGCCCATATTCTGTACCATTATGAATCATAACTGTCCTGAAAAAAAATACATCATTCATTTAGCTGCTTTTGAGGAACGTGTGGGGGACAAATTTCCATAGGCAGATTTAAGAATCACTCCAAATCAAGGGTACATGGAAAGGAGCTTGTTGTTATTGTTGTTTGCAGCAGCTCAATGCAGAGTCAAGTTATCCAGATAAGTCCTGGCAAAATCTGGAACCATCAGCTACAATCTGCTTCTCCAGAGCTGTAGTTTAGACGCTGCCTTTCATATCACCTCATTTGAATGACAGAGTTCTCCCAGAAACAGGCATCCCATGTGTTCAGACATGCCCCCAAAACAATAGATCCCTTCCATCAAAGTGTGAGTGGTGAGGAAACAATTTCTCAGAAACTAATCCCTGGATTTCAGATGTATGAAATCAATCAAATGCCTCAATCTGTGAAAACGGTCAGCATTACCAAACAATATTTCACAAATGCATAGCTTTTCTACATATGCAATGTAATTTGAAATTACTTTTTAAATAATACAGCGTTAAAAAAAAATGTTGCACCAAATGAAGGAATAAGATCAACATCCCTCATACCACTGCAGCAAGAAGCACAAACAAAGAGGGTAATCTTAAAGAGAAAACACTGAGAAAATATTACCTATGTTTTCACCAGTTTACAGTCCCTTTCATATCCTCCTAAATTCACCTCTTAGTTACATGTATTCATTCCCACTCAGCTGGGAAGGGTTACCAAGGTACGATTCTGGACAGCATCAACCTACTATCTGGAAATATGTAAAAGGTAAATTCAAAAGGGAAGCCAGGATAACAATATTACCAAATCCAGGCTCACACTGTATACAACATCTGTATGTTTTTCTATGTAGTGATATTGATATTGGTCACACCGACAGTATTGGTACTTTTCAGAGATGGAAGCTAACCTGGAGGATGGGAAGGGTAACTACAATAAATAATACCATTTACATCTAGTGGAAAACTGCAATTACATATTTTCACACACTGAAGTTGCAAAACCAAAACAGATACAAAACCCAGAGCACAATCCGGAAAAAAATCAAGAATAAAATACTCTAGTTTAAAAAACTAGCCCCTTATCTTCTGGAAATAACCCAAATTGAAGGGGGGTTTGTGTTGATGCAAGAATAAATTGCTTCAAGAATTATTTCACGGACACATAGTATTCCCCAAATCCCTATTATTATGATGCTAGTGAAATGCCCCAAATTACTGAAATTAAATAAAGACAGATATTTATTTAGAATTCCTGTAACTGCTACAACCAGTAAATGTGTTTCATCACTATGATTGCAAAAACAAATACCTACCAGAGAAATGCAGTTCACAACAACACAGAACTGAATGGAAATAGAAATATTGTTAATGTTATGCTAATGCTCGCGGCAGAAGTATTTGACTAAAGGGAAAATAAATGAAGAGAGCTGACTGAGGCTGAGCCAAGGATGAGTCTCAGGGAGCAGTGAGCTGGGCAGCCCCTGCACAGCAGCATTACCACAAGACCAGCTGCTAGGGCACAGGGAGGTGCTGGCCAGCTCAGGAGGAGGAAGGTGACCTTGGTGTGGGTCACTAACAGTGTGCCTGTGGGCTTGGGGCCACGGTGAGGGAGAAGGGAAGGGTGTCCATATGGTCTTTGATAGGCTGCAAAAGCCTCCGGATGGCAGAGCCATGCCGACTACTGTGCACCGGCTAGATGGAGGCACCAGCATATCCTGCCATTATTCTGCCTCTCTCACCCTACCAGCCTCTGGAAATCTCTCACCAGCTTCACTTCCAGAGGAACTTTGCAGACTCTGTCTATCGTAGAAACAGCCTTTTTTCTTAGTGTACAATATACACCTGCCCTAAGGAAGAATGTTGCAACAGCACCAAAGTCATAATTCTCTCATGACTCCTACATGCTGGTGTTGCTGCAGGACTAGCGGGAAAGCAAGAGATTTCCTCATAGCAGACAGAGCATATGTGGCCAACTTGATATGGACAAGAGTGGAAATCACTCTATGGTTGATACTTGTGGTACAGTCATAAAATCCTCACAACACCAGTAGCACTGTTTGTTCTGGATAGATCATGGGATCCATCCTTTCGTGGATCCTTGGGTACTCATTTAACTGGCTGAGAAGACAGAAGCAAAAGTAACATCAAGACACAGAGTCTGTGTTTTCATATCCCTCCTACACTCAATTCTTTGGAGCATATAAAGGCTGTAGTTTCACAGCTTAGCAGAATAGGAGTATAACCACTATAACCTGACATGCACCCTAAAGGCAGGGACAAGTTGCTCTGTAGATGAAACCTGGTCCCAACCAGATGAACTTCTCTACATTAGCAATGAATTTCTGTGTCTGATGTTGTCCTGTCAGCTGGGATGGGAATGCCATTGGCAGTAGGAGAGGACAGAGACCAGTTTGTGAGCCAAGGTAGTGTTGTTCTAGGTTATGTGAGAGTCAGCTGCTCCAGTTGTGTGGTCAAGGGTCCATGTGTTTTAAAATTAAGTTTCTTTCGGATCCCCTGTCTGAGTGACTTTTCAAGTTGGAGATGATGATGTGAGATAACCACAAACAGCTACTCAGAGTACTTTTGGAGCATGTTTCCTCCTCCTGCAGTTCTTTCTACTACAGGAGTTGATCAAGGCAACAGTAAATACATGAATGAAACTCAGACAACTTGGAAGCTTAGTGATGGCACCACTGTGCTCTCATTCGGTCAGTTCTCTAATGCTAAAGCCATGAGCTGGGTTTTATACCGTGAGCATGCAACAGTGTCAGTTTTGTTCTGCTTGTAACAAATATTGGCTGATGGAATTCGTCTTTCTCTATTGCAAATCTAACGTTTTAAATATACAGTACAATGCTAATTAAGCAAAGTCCAAAGGTTAAAAACTACAGCTCATCTTTTTGTCCGTGAAAGTACTAAACAAAATACTAGATTTCCCACTCTTTGTACCCTCCCTAAGCATACCTACCTTTTAATAATTTCTTAGATTTATCACGTACCTCCTTGACAACTCAGGTGGCCTGCTTTAAAGAGGTCTAGATGGAAGTAAGACAGAGTAGCAAGCACAACATTACACCATACTGCACTTTTATTTTTCACTAGAGCCCAGAGAACTGATGAGATCCTCCCTTCAGTCTCTATAGTAGAGTTCTTATATATATCTATAATAGATATCGGTCTATACTCAGTAAAATGATTTCTTGAAGCATTCTCTTCTCTGAAGTGTTGCATGCCTCAGGCAGAGGACAAGAAAGACTGAGGTGTCACTAATGTCCAAAGATCCTCATGATCCTAGCAAACAGCCTATGCCACATGCTAACAAGGAAGATGAAAAACCTTTGAAGACTCGCCCCTCTGATAAGGGAGAAATTCCTCCCTACCTTCAAACAGTGAGAAACATCAGCCAACCATGGCCACCTGCTACCCCAGTTACTGCCAGCAGCCAGTCACTAATGCTGCAGTGAAGACTACACTTCTCTTTCCTCTTGTCTAAATCCCCAGATACACCTGGACAACCTTTACACTGAAGAAAACGTTTTCATGCTGACTGTGACCCCTTTAAACTCAGAAGTCTGTGGTCTGAGCATCACTATCAATGTAGAATCAGAAGCTGAGCCACCCCAGTTAATTTTCAGCCCTTTCTGACTCAAGAGGACAGAAAGATGAATGGAGGGACTGATCAATTCAGCAGTTAATGGATTCCTATGCTGTGCAGGATAGCAACACTAATGCCCTTGACTTGGCATAGAAATTAAATTAATCTGAATCGTCTTGATTTTTTCCTATCTTACTTAGCCAGTTACAAAGCAGGTGGGAGGTGGAAAGTGCTCTAATTCTAGCCTTATTTTTATCTTCTTACCACATTTCTGAGTGTTTCCTGTGATTTGTTGCAAGAGCAAAACTCAACGTGAAGTCCAACATTTAGCAGTATCTAGATCATACAGTAGGCTATCTTCATACAGAGCATTGGATTTTGTTCTGGGCATCACGTTTGCACAAAATATAATTGGAAAGGATTCAGAGGAGAGTAGTAAAAATAAAGCTACAGTAACAAGGACTATGTTCAGCACAGAAAAAAAGGAGGAGGAGCAGAAGATCTGCCTGCTGACATATGAAGTCGTGTTCAAGTGTAGAGCCTAAATAACAGGCTTCAGTATTTACAATGAAACTATTAGGTTAAACAAATATTTGGAACATTACAGTGGATAAATTCCTACTTAGTCTATCCATAATGGCTTTCAAAGAGAAAGCCCCACAAAAGTTGGTAGGCAATGCAAATCCTTAGGGAGGAATAAAAGGTGGGAAAATGGCCTTGCGGTAGCAGGTCTTAACAGAGCTCCGTGAAAGGTGCAGTACTGTATTACTGATGCACTGACATTTTCAGTGCCTGTTTGTTTCTGGGACTACGCGCGGGTGCCCAGGTAGCGCTTGTATTTGCATGGAGGTTCCAGTGCTAGTGCTTGACGCAAGTGCTGCAGACCCCGCTTGTACACCCACTTTCCTCTGAAAGCACTGACAATGGAGGTGGCCAGTAAAGACAGACATGCAGGGAAAGGAATTACGGCTTTGCTGAAGGATATCTCTTGTCTCCACTGTATAGTCAAGGGCATTAGAAAATGGCCATTAAAGTGACTGTTCTTTTGGCTTTATGAAGTGAACACAGTGTTCCCTGTTCAAGAATTTCCAGCCTGACCAGAAATAATAGAAATACTTAGAAAAGACGACGTTTTCTTTGAAAGAGTAAGGCAAATTGCTTCCAAAGAAGAATTAAAATATTAATTTGGACTGTGGCTGACATTTATCACCTCTGTGACAACAATAGCAACATCCTTGTTTGTCCTTCTACAGTCCCTTGCAGTTGCATGTATCAAAAGCTCTTTAAATAGTGAGTTAATGTCTTCTGCAGTTTTCAAATGGCAAAACAGAGAAGCATTAGGTGAGGTTAAGGGCTTACAGCAAGAGGCAACACTACTATGCAGGAAGTGCAGATTGCCTGTTTTGCCAGCAGTCCATGTTGATTCCCACAGTTTAACAATAACTAGAACTGAGACTTGTTTAACAACAAAAGAAAATGAACTCTGCACGGGGGATTGTCCTGTGACATTCAATGTAATTAATAACATTAGTGACACTCTATTATTTTATCTTCATGATTTGTGAAATTGTCTTAGTCACTTTTTTAAAATCCAAAAGAAAATTAAGATTATCATCCTGTATGTACATTTCACATCCCCTTCTAAAAAACAGAAGTAAGAAAATGAGTCTCAGCAACATGAGTGCATTGGGCGAGGTTTTTGAACCAATCTGAAGAGCTGAAGGCTAAATCCACAAGAGAAGGGTCATTACTATATTCAGCTTTGGCTTTAAACATGAGTCTAAAATTGTCAACCTTCAACACCCTTGGCAAGCCACTACCTAATCCTGAAGGCCTTACAAATCCCTAGGTTTTCAGCAGTTAATTCCTCTAGATGCCCATGTACTTGGTGGTAATAGCCCTGATCTTACCTGTGTTATGCTTCCTTGGTATTGATAGGAAAAGAGTGTCTTCTGAGTTCCTCACACCAGCAGCCTTTTAGAAAATGCCTGAAATATCACCCACGACCCAAAATCTGGCCAACATAAGAACGGTTATGCCTTCCCCGTACTATGTGTAGTCACGAGTGAGCAATGGTATAAGAGGAGGAATTTCTATGGAAATTCCAGTGTGTGTCCTCCCATGACTGTTCCCAGCTATTGATGCCTCGGAGCCTCATTATCTTTAGCAAAGGTCCTCAACCTTTCCCAAACTTCAGTTCTATAAAAGGAGGAGAAAGGAGAGAGAACAAACATGCGGCTATGACTCCCCAGCCTGGAAGTGGGACATTTGGTATGGGAAGATGGCCTCTATGCCTGTTCTGCTCATCCTGCCATATGCAATGGTAAGACATCAGTAGAACAAAGAACAAAGTTAAGGGCTCTCATTTTGCTTGTGAGTGCACTGGGTAATGGAGGTGTATTTTAGTCATCTCTTGCTCAATGAACACTTACTTCAAGGAACAGCTCCCAGAAAATGAAATGACAGTCTTCTTCATCACCCATCTGCCCAACCCCCGCTCCAGTCCGAGTACTGTCACGTTTAAGGCTGTTTGAATGGTAGCTGATGTGGATTTAAGTCCTCAAACAGACAAGACTTTGCCACCTAAATCATTCTTCCGGAGAGACTGTCTTCTGCAATGAGCTAATGGGTAGAGGAGGAGAGATGGCAACATAATTTTTTTCTCTGCTTACTTAGGCCATGTGTTCAGAAAGAGAGATGATTGTGGCCTTGCACTCTGGCTCAGCTCAGAGGCTTAGTAGACATGAACCTGCAGTACTATTTTTGAATGTCGTGAAGGGTAATTGTTGTATACTCTCAGGCACTGCTCTGCACCCGCTGCCAAGGCATCACTACCTCTGGGCTCTACCATAGTACATATAAGAATAACAAGAAAAAAAAGTGGATATTTGCATCCTATCTTCACTACAATTCTGGATTAGAAACATAACCTAGAAGGTCACATTCAACTATTTCCTAATTTTTAAATACCATTCTTGGTGCATTTGTGAGTGTTCAAAGGTGCTGACTCCTGTTTTATGTACCAAGAAGGCACAGCAGGGGGAAGGACACCTTTCACTGTCTGGGATGTCTTTTATCTGTCCAAGAGAAAAAAATACCACAATGATTTTTCAGCCTGTTTTCCAGCCTTTCTGGAGACAATAGTGATTATTAAGATAAAGTTTAATGTTGATTTTTCTAAGACTTTTTTCCCATTAGGAAATGGGATGAAAACAGCAGGCAGCCTGCAGGTAGCAATGACCTTCAGTCACCACAGAGTAAATCATACACAGAGAAGGAATCATGTGCTTTGGTGTTTGGTTTCTGTTACAAGTCCTGACTTGTCATCCGCTTTTTTTTTTTGGACCACAAACCCTCCTTTCCTATCTAGCATTACTGAATGACAGACACATATATGGAAACAAGACATTAGGTTTTGCAGAAGGTAAGGTAACACAATCAAATTAAGTTAACATGTATTTATTGTGAATTTATTATTTAAAATCCAAAGGTAGAGATGCCAGATATTTTTGTCCATCTCATTAGAAAAGCCTCACCACAAGCTATGTCTGCTTTAGGATTAAGATTCTGAGATCTGCCCTTTAAAATACTAGGTATCCCAAAATATGTAAACAATGCACAGTACAAACCTCTGTAAGAGTGGATCATGCACAAAAATCAGGGATTACCATTCTCAATGCAAATACGACTTATGTAAACTTGTACCCTGTAGACACTTGTGCGCAGAACATGAACTATGGTAAAACAGTGTCCCTATGTGCCAGTTACCAGATCCAATAGTCTATGGTATTCATTATTTCATCATTAAAAGGTGAGCTGGATTCCAAAGAACTGTATTTTGGGGTGCATCCAGAATGAAGTGTTTTTCTAAGTTATCACATTCATCTCTTTTCCTCTAAGAAAATGTATTTCTTCCTGAAATAGGTGGATATGCTTTCTAACTTCATGCAATCTGCCCGATTACATAAACGGGCTGCCTGTACGTTCACTCTTGAACATTTCAACACATCCTCTGCAGTGAGAAAGCCACAGGCAATGATTTATTTGACTCTTTCCATCCCCAAATGTTTTAATTCAGGAGTAAATGCCGTCACTACAGATTATTGTCTAGAAGTTTGTTTTCCTTAGCTCGTTTTTGAAAGTTTTTGAGTTTTGCAGTAGTTTGTTGGCTCTCTTGTTCTTCTGGCTTCCATTTCGTAGCACTTGTTTAACACAGCAGCTCAGAGGTGAGGGCACTGAGCCCATATATGCCTTTCTAATATAACTGCACTGGTTACAGAGGTAACATGCAACTGGACCCAGCCTAGCCCTGGCAGATGGCCATCATCATCCCTCCAGAAGTCACCTCTTTTTCTGTCAACCTCTTCAAATGCTCTGATGTTCACTCCTTAAACTGTTTTCAGTGAAAATAGCCTGGATCAACAAGAAATTGCTGTTTAAGATAACACAGCTCACTATGATTGATATTCATTGGAATGTCTTCACATCTGCAGCTGGCTTGTACATTTTGGGAAGGCAGTAATGTGTGCTGGCAGGGTGAAAGGTGCTGCATAGCTTCTAGGTGTGTGTTCATAGAAACACAGAATCACAGAATGGTTGGGGTTGGAAGGCACCTCTGAAGGTCACCTGGTCCAACCACCTGCTCAAGCAGGGTGACCTAGAAAATGTTGCCCAGGACTATGTCCAGATGACTTTTGAACATTGCCAAGGAGGGAGACTCTGTCACCTCTCTGGGCAACCTGGGCCAGTGCTCAGTCATCCTAACAATGAAAAAGCGTTTCCTGATGTTCAGACAGAACCTCCTGTGTTTCAGTTTCTGCCCATTGCCTCCAGTCCTGTCACTGAAAAGAGCTTGACCCCACCCTTTTTCCACCTTCCCTTCAGATATTTCTATACATTGATGAGATTCCTCTCAGCTTTCTCTCCTCCAGGCTGAACAGTCCCAGCTCTCTCAGCCATTCCTCACAGAAGAGCTGCTCTGGTCCCCACTTTTGCTTAGAGATGTCTTTAGCAGTGGCAAAGGTGCACTGTTTGAGCCTTTGCCATTTCTTGCTCCAGACCCTCAATCATTTTAGTGGCCCTTTGCTGGCCTCTCTCTAGTATTAAGTCCATCTGTCTCTCATACTGGGGATCCCAGAACTGAAGACAGTACTGTGGGTGTAACCTCAGCAGTGCTGAACGGAGAGGAAGCATCATAGAATCACAGAATGGTTTGGGTTGGAAGGGACCTTAAAGATCATCTGATTCCAAGGCCCCTGCCATGGGCAGGGACACCTTCCACTAGACCAGGCTGCTTAGGATCACCTCCCTCAACCTGCTGGCAACGCTTCTCCTAATGCAACCAAGGACAGAGTTCGTCTTCTGTTCTGCAGTGTGATATTGCTGGCTCACATTCAACTTTGTGTCCACCAGGACATCTAGGCCCTGCTCTGCAAAGCTGTTTTCCAGCTGGTCAGCTCCCAGTATGTACTGGTGCATGGGAATAACCTGGGTTACTCCTCTCCAGCTGCAGGACTTGGCACTTCCTATTGTTGAATTTCATGAGGTTCCTGTCAGCCCATTTCTCCAGCCTGTTGGAGTCCCTCTGGATGGCAGCACGACCCTCTGGCACATCAGAAGGTCAAAGCAGTCATTTCTTTCGCTGACATTGCTGGGACCAGAAGACAGGCATCTGCAATGTGCAATCTGCAATCACAGTGCCATTCCTGCTGTTGTCGTTTATTCCCTGGGTGACCTCAGGTGGGTTAGTTAATTCTGCAGCCTTTGTCTGGTCTGTCTTGTCTGTGCTACGCACTCTGTAATGGAGTCGAACGGGTATTTAAATGCACACTAGTTAGTATGAGACATTCTGGCCGTTAACATTTCTAGGGGATTCTTATATCAAACAATAAAATTGACCAGTTATTTAAGCAGACAGAATTGAAAAGAAAATAATTTTTCCTCTTTAACTGAGTTGTTTGCTGGTTGAATTTGATGAGACAAGGGCTGGGAGGAGGACTTAGGGGGTTGAAAGGCAGCAGAGAAGTCTCGGTAACCTGAAGCGGGCCTGCCACCCTGCTCTCTTGCAAAATATCATCAGTGCACAAACTACAGCTTCTCCCGCGTGGGTTTAATACATTGTAAGGCCCAGCCACAGCAGCCAGAGAGGTGCAGTGAGTTTCGCTAGTCTCCATGCCACTTGCTCTGAGCACAACTCAGGCAGAACAGAGCGCTGCGCTCCCAGGATATAAAACAAAGCCATGTCACTTCTTGTGGCACTGCCCTGAACCAATCCTTCATGCAGTGACTTTTACATTTTCCTTCCAGGCCACCAGCTGTCAGATGGTAACAATTTCCATCCACTTGCTGACGTGAGCTGGTTTTGAACTTTAATCCAGTCCATGTCTTAACTGTGGTGGCAAACACTTTTTAACTAAAAAGAGCCTTCAAAACAATTAAAAAAAGAAAAAGCATAACCCCAAAAAACCCAACAGCCCCAAAGCAGCCCTTGCTAGCAGCACAGCTTTTATAAGAGGCTTGACAGATGTAAACAGGCTGAGCAATCACACGAAGGAAGGAAGCAGCCGTCGCGTGATTGCAGGGGCTTGTGGTTGCTGTGATTGAGGCACCTGGCTATTGCTCTGTACAACCACTACGCCAAAGGCCAGTGCTTGCCCCAGAGAGCTTGCAGTCTGCACTCACCATGAGGCACAAAATAGATGCCGACCGATGAGGGAACACAAGGAAACAATGAAACAATGCTGGTCAGCATGAGAAGCAGTAGTGTCATCATTAAATCATCTCCATTTACTTTCCTAATACACTAACATTTTCTGCCACACACAGATCTCTTCCTCCCAGGCAGTATTGAGTGCCTCCAACTCCCAGGGAAGTCTATAAGTATGGAGAGACGTCAGCACCATGCATGAGGTGCTTAGCATTGTGCCTGGCAGAGCCTGGAGAGTCAAATCTTGGCTACTTTATATGCTCTGGCTTGGAGCAACAGTCACCTCTGTAATGGAAAATTATTATAATACAATAATACAGCTGGGAAGAATTTGCCATGTTTCTTGGACACTAACAATAGTAGTTTCTTAGTCAAATATATAAGGGTAATAGTTAAAACGTTGCTCCTGCTACACTTTTGAAAAGAATTCCTTTCTTAAAAGTTAGCAATTCACAGTAGAAAGAAAAATACTGCCATTTTCTCTATGAATCTTTCCTTCTTGGGAGGTGAACAAGCCACTGTAATCTCTTGCTATTTGGGATTGCTCTTTGTATGTCTTCCATACTGCTAGTTCCCTTAAATTTTACTTTCCTGAATGGTGTTCACTGCAGAGACTCATCTGGTCAGTCCCTTTTCTGAGTTCTTCCTGCTGCCTGGTGGCAGCCTCACGTTGCAGATGTGCTGGCTTCATCTTCTACCCATGATCTGGATTGTCTCATTTTCTTACTAGATAAATTTGGAGTGTTGAACTGTCTGGCAAATCTCAGAATTTGTGATAAATAGATTCCACTTAATACCTAGTCTTCTATAGTTGCTGGTGTTGTCTGTGCCTTTGGTGGATTTGTGAATAATAGGGCTTAATCAACTATATTAACTCTAGATTCAGAACTAAATGGTTGCAAATTAATTTGAATTACAAAGATTAGCCTTAGGAAGGAAAAATGTGGCAAACACCACAGTATTCCAAGCTAACCGCACCTTTTGGAAATTCCCAGAGTAGCTGATTCACTGGAATGACAATTACCCCCCCTGCTTCTTTCCCCTCCCCCTCAAAGCACATTGTTTTACAGGAAACTTAATAAAACATAGTTTGTTAACAACAGTCATTAGGACTTTACTGAGATTGCTCACGCTGATGATACTATTTGAAAAGTAATCTTTTTTTTCATTCCAACAGGATTTCTCTGCTAATCCACACCTACCGATTGCAACGGGAACTTACCCTGAGTAAGGGCTATGAACATATTTGTGCACCACTGACATCACTGGGAATTTTCCCGTTGGGTTCAGTGGGATCAAAGCTTATAATATCCTGAAAAGTAATCGTAACGCGTTACACACCAGTTTTCTCTCGTTCCTTGTGCATTCAATTTCTAGCAACAACAATAGTTTTAATTCCGGGTTGCTAGGATTTATTTTTTTTAATTAAATATATTATGAGTCAAAGGATGTTGGATCCAACACTCCGAGGAAACAATGGGGACAGATCCTTCATCCTGGCTAAGTGCCTTTTGTGTCCTTCTGTGTGGCTACTTTAATTTGTACCAGAGGCTAGCCATACACACATGCACACACATGTACACACACGAGATCCAGCAAGCCTAAAAATCAAGGAAAAAAGAAAAATGTTTTACAACCTCTTTTAGCTTCTGATATCTGGCTTGAGTTTTAATACAAACACACGTGCACATAGCACGGAGGAGGAAAGATTTCAATAGCTAAACAGAAAAGGAAAATAATCACTATTTAAATATTACAGTAGTAGGTACATTGGGGATACTAGTAAGAAAGTAGGAGGCAAGAAAGTATTTAAGAAGATCGCAACAGAGAATGGTCAACATTGTAGTGCTTTGCCTGACTGATTTATTTATTCACAACTCACACACATCTTTGACTGTGCTGACCCTCTCCTTTTCATTAGTTTGCACTCTGGAGTTACTTTCTTTCCTGTGTTTATATTCTGGCTCTGTTAAACTGATTAGTTTTCCTGGCTGTTAAGCTACAATAGAATACCTTGTAACCTAGTACTATACCCCATATATTTGCCACAAGTATGTAAAATATAGTAGGAAAGCAATGTTTTCTACAGGGAAAAAAAGCAGCATTTTTAGCTCTCTGACACAATCATATTTATGCACATCATACAGTCATAGTCTATCATCAGTGTTAATCAAATGCACTTTCAATCTTCGAATTAAGAAAGCAAAGAAGTTTGCCCGTTTTTGGGAGAAAAGGACTTTTTTTTGAGGCTGGAAAAGGCTGGCAGAAACCATAGCTCAACTCAAACCACTTTTGGGAAATTCCCAGAATGCTGAGTCACTGGGGTGGGCAATTACCACCATCTTCAGCTGAACAATCAGAGATTCTAAAGAGAAGAAATGTATGCATGCTTCAAGAAAGGAAATGCAGCTTTACTGTGACTGTTTCTTTAGAGAGTAATTCCTGAGAAATCATTTTCTGTTCTTAATGGGGTTTCTTTCTCTGTTACCCTCACACTCACCAGAAACATAACTAACCACAGGGATTTCTAAATTTATCATTGATCCCATACTTTCCTGCACTAGAATGCTTTCTGCAAGACTTTTCATACCTGGGACCCAGCTGCTGGGCAGATTTTTTTGTGTGATCTAACTCCCCTATCATGTAATCCCATAAGCACATGTATTACTGTACTACCTGAGGAGGCCTAGTAAATCCAGACATCCCAATGAAGCCAATTGCTTGAAAGCCAGCAATTTTGGGGCCCCAGCTTCTGGAATTATTTAAAACTATATCATGCTGAAAATCTAATATATTTTTCTTATACGTCTACCACATGCCTTAAATAAGCAAAAGTGGGCAGTGACTTAGAGACTGATTCCTCGAACGAAGGGATGGTTTTCCATTGCATTATTCCTCCACTGAAGTCCTCAACAGTGGGAGCAACTCACACCTTTGGCTTGAGTTCAACAGCCCTGTCCTGTGAGACAACAAGTACACATTGCTAATGCAGAAGCAAATGGCTGGATTTTGATATCTTTCTGAGGCCTGAAATGTCCTAAGAAAGTGGATAGAGATCTCTTCACAATACTCCCCCTTCATTGGTCCATCAGATGCTACAGTTTTAGTCTTCCTGTCGTCCTCCAAACCCAAGTGATGAGATCAAACCAGCCTTAAGCAAGAAGGGTCTGCCCAGAGGACGTACCCCATCTTTTGATACTGCTCCTTGCTGAAAGGATCCTTTCATGGACAGAAAGCCTTTCTGTAGAGATAGTGCTTTATGGTACATGTTTTGCAGCATCTCAATATGCAGCCATTGCCTTGATGGAGGGATAATGAATCCCTCTGGCCCTGGCCCTTTGACAAGTTTGGAGCTTTATTAAAATGAAGAGTATCACAGGGGAAGGTATCACACTGGAAAAAGTAGAGACATATTTGGGACAATTTCACCTATACACTTTCCAAACAAAACCACATCCAAGCACAGAGATCAAGAAATTAAAACAATATTATTTGAGCATTAATTCTTTCTTACATCTTACTTGGCCAATTTATTTCACAGCCTTCATTGCAAATTCCTTACCCAGTTTCCCTCTAATCTCCACACCTCCTAGATTAGAGACTGTATGCTCAGCACTCCTCTGAAGCCCTTCCCACACGCTGAGGTGCCGCTCACTGGGCGTTGGGACAATGTCAGCAGCAAGCTGCTCACCAAGTACCTGTGAGTGAGCCCATTGCAGAAACCAGCAAGCTACGTTCCCAGGAGGGTGTCTGCATGGCCTGTTGGGCCAGAGCACTTGCTTTCCCGATGACCAAACAGAGAAAATCAAAGCCGCTTCTCACAGCGCCCTTATTATTCATTGCTGCTTGGGAGCTGTCAAGAGATGCGTCTCACAGACATGGTCCCTATCCTGAGGGGCTGGGAGTGTTGCATTAGCTAAAACTGGTGCAAGAGTTGTGACCACAGTCCCGGTCTGTGACCAGGTGATCAGTCAGAAAGCAAACCAGGCTGTGTTTCTGAAGTTTGAAGTCACTTTCCTTGGACTTTGCTGACTGAAAGGATCTGGTTCTGGTTCAGAGCCTCTTGCCCAGGCTGCCCCTCAGCTAAGGGAGAGATTCTGGCACCTTCAGAGCACAGTCCATCTCACCCTGCCTAAGACAGGTGTCTCATGCAGAAAGGATCAGTCTTTCTTCAGAGGTACTCATTTCCCTCAGTTTATTGGAGAGAGAGCCCAGACAACCTGTTTAGATTATGTGTCTACACACCTACGTAAACTCAGAGAAGAGTCCCACCTTCTTGGACTCATGCTGCAGTTATATTAGCATCAGTGTGGGTGCAGCTTAGAATGAAAACAGAGGGGGTGTTTTTTTTTCTAGGCAGTCTACTTTTGTTTTGCTCTGAAAGAACCGGTATTGCAATAAGACACTCCAATGTGTGGTAATACAATGAGATAGCTCCACACCTAGTCAACTGAAAGTGCTTGGCATTTAGCCCAATGACTGGCAACATCCCTTAGGTGTGGTGATATCTCTCGGTATCGCCCCACCCTGACATGTCTAGCGTTTCATTAACACGAACATTAAGGTCCAGTTTTACTACCCTTACTCACAATGAGTAAGGATGGCAGGATCTAGGTCTAAGTGAATGAATATTGCCGTAATGAGGCAGTATTTGTAACCTTGTTATGCCAGTGAAAACTCCACAATCAGAGCTCTGTCTGAAAGAAGGAACTAATTGGCTTGAAAGAGTCTCAGTCTAATAACCTCTCACCAGAAGCTCAACAGTGCATTAAGGTTTATACCCGGGGTTGGTTAGATTAGTTTCAATTTCAGGTAGTGGGTATCTATCCAATTACTCTCCTCCTCGCTCAGGGTAGAGCACATGGCATTCCTTCTGCTACTTGATATGCTAAGCAGCATGTGAGTTGGCAAGTTGGGCTGAAAAGCAAATTAGCATTATGCAAACTGCGGGATTCTGACACTTCTATTAGGATCAGTGATCTGGCAAGAAATCCTGCCAAGCTACCAAGCCTTCCTGAGCCCAGAGAGAGCTGCAAACCCTAATCCAAGTGACCAGCTGACAATAACAAAACAAAACAAAAAAGCGGTTGTGGGGGAGGGGGAGAGGGAACAAATTCTTAATTGTCTGGGAGGGTGCTGGTGGGAGTATGGAGGTGGATTTCCTGTTGAGACCTAGCTCTCATATTGCAGTGAAGGAAGAGAGAAAGAGAAAGAAAGATAGAAATTTGAGAGAGACAGACAAGTAAGAGAGAAAGGGAGACAGAGACAAAGACAGCGAGAAAGAGAGAGATAAAGGAAGGGAAGGAAAAAAAGAGAAAAAGGATAGGAAGGAAGAAAAAAGAAAGTAAGGAAATAAGGAAGAAAGAATTATGGCTGACCCAGTCAGGGTGTAGGTCCTTGTCTCCTTTTGGTGACTCTCTGAAGACGTGGGCAGCTGCTGCAAGGGCGACAGTCGACAGCAGGGCAGTAATACCTTAAAGCACTTCAGCCGGATTCACCAGAATTCATCTGTCTCCGTTTAGGCTTCTGTTAAGGTATCGCCAGGTAAAGATGATTTTTTCGTAGGTGTTGAAATAGGCTATTCCTGGTATTTTTGTCTGGTCTGTGAAGGCAGGATAAGGCCCATAATCCTTACCTCTTAGTTTGGGTGGAAGGGAAAGGGAAACTAGATGAAAGTCTACAACAGCATCTAAACCTCACTGAAAACCAAAGGGAGTTGTGTACCTGTCTGTGGCTGAGTGCCTTATAAATAATTTCTGTATTGCAGCTTTACTAGGTTTGTTTCTGTAAAGCCTCAGCCACAGATAGCTCCCACCTGTCTGTACTAACACAGTACACATACAGCAAAAAGACTGCTTGTGGACCCTCAAAGCATTTTGCAGTTCTTAGGTGGTAAAATCTATCTAATGATGTTAGGGTCAGATAGGATTTAGTTGTAGTTTTATGCCATGAGTTGCAAGAGATTGTGCTCTAATTACACAAATGTATGTTGCATTATGAAAGAATTTCTATGTTCTTCTAATAAAGATGGATTTTTTTTTATATCAGGAGACATAATCTAGCTGTATCAGTAGTTCTAAAACACTTGGTAATGATTCTTCTCTTTAATGGGGGAAAGTGTAGTGAAATTTCTAGCTTTGCGGAGAGTAAGGCATAGTCCGAGAACGATGTTCCTAAATCACAAGATGATCAAATACAACAGAGTGACAAAAACAGAGGCCTCTTTACTGGTTTATCAAGTTAGTGCACTGTAGGATTGTAGATACTTGACCTATAAGAATTGTTGGGTTTCGCCTGGCTTATGGTTTCACCAGTGTAAAGGCTGTGGCGGGAAGGCGACAAGTTGAGCCCTCTGATCCCCTGCCTCTCAATGGCTATCAAAGTTCACCAGTTATCTCTACACTGAGCTCTATAAATTGTGCTTTTACCTCTTGACCAATCCAAAGTCCTTTGTTTTCAGTATTTGTTTTGCAAATGTTTCAGCTCAGTGCATTAAAATCAGAAGATGAGACACAGCTTTTCAGCCTCTGAGTATTATGAAGACCTGGTCCATGTGCTGTGAACCCAGTAGGCAGAAGGTGCCAACGCTTTGAGGATTTTGTGTGGAAGTCATTAAACTAAGGCAGCGGGATTGTTTCATTTTCTTAATGAAATTTGTGGTAGGTTTCATTAATATCCTCTGGACATTCGTTAGAATGGGAAGAAACTGACTTGAGTTCTGGATTTCCATTTCTAATGGAACAACTGTGCTTGCCTCTATCTTAGTTGGTTACTTGGTCATGAAGTATGCACAGTTCTGTGTGTGCTACTCCAGACTCTTTTAAGCAAACTCACAGAGAAGCTCTAGTTTTAGATAGACTTTTCTGTTCTATCTCCTCTTCTCTAATGGTAGGGCTCCCTAATCAGCATCCAGAAAGTAGGGACTAGCCTTTGATTTCTGTGCCTTTTGTTTTCTGATCGGAACCGTGAACTGGGAGCATAGGAAGTACGGTGTAGCATTTCACAGCTGCATGGCTGCAGCAGTACTGCTGGAAGAAAGTTGAAGGCTTTATTACCTGCATTTAAGTCATAAAGTCAAAACAGATTGATTATGCTGAGAGGGGAGGTAACCCAAGTGCCTCTGGATAATATGATTTCATGATGGCAGGCAATCTTCCAGATTGCCTTTCGTTTCTGAAGAAATCCTGGTTGGCATTGAGATATACGATTCTACACTCCTCCTTACAGCAAAGCAAGTTGTATTTTAAGCTTTTGAAAAAATGCAATCCTGCTCATCCACGTGAAACTACATAGCATCTTCATTTGGCTTTCTCCATTACTAATAAGGATCTACAAACCGGGCAACACAAGTCTGGGTTTGGACCACCTCTGCCTCTGACCTTTCAGGAGACTACAGGTAATCCGATTCTCCACTCTCTGTGTCTCTGTTTCCTCTACCACACACTGGTTTCTCTATTTACATCATAACCTCTTTGTGCTGCGTAATTGTCTAGCACAATGAGGCCCTCAGTGGGAACCTCAAGGTATTTCCATCGCAAGAATAACAAACAACAGAAAGGAAGAACAAAATAAGAAACACCACCAATACAAGAATAGGTCCAGACCTCATCAGACTGAAGAAATTCAGAATTCTGTACTTTTCAAAACTGGAAACAGAAGCAAATGAGAGGGTCCAACACTGCCTTTTATCCAGAACTGTGATGTGTATCTACAAAGAATCATGGCACACATTGTGTGCATTGCTCCTACTGTTAGAACACATTGAGTGACAGTACAGTGAAATTCTAGAAATTGTACACTGTCTGGCATCGTCACAACCACAAATTACCTTACATTTTACTTTGCGGTCTTCTTCCCAGTATTAATGTTTTAAAAATCCAGTTAGGAGCTTTTACTCCCTTCCTACAAATAATTTATTTTGTTTTCTTGGAACAATAGGTCACAGATTGTTTTTCTCTTTCAGAGCTTTCACTTTGATGTGTCGGCTTTGACTGCTAGAGGAAATGTTGTGGACTAGAAAAGGAGCCTTGCTGTGGTCCAACTTCACTGTAAACAGCAGGTGCAGCAGCTGCTGCAGGAAAGCCGCTCATTTTCCTGCTCTTTTTCAGGGATGAAAGAGGGGGATGTAGCAACTTATTTTTCTGGAAAATCTGAGACATAGGAAACAAAAATAAAGACACAGTTTGAAGTGTTTCCTTTATTTGTCAGAAGTCTCGACATGCAAAATAAAGTGCATGTAAATACTGTACTTGAATATGTAAATACTGCATGTAAGTATGCAAATATTGCACGCAGATACGATAGCCTTGGTGGTATCTGTAAATGTGAGCACATCAGGCCAAACACTCAGCTGAGCTATAATCCGAACTGCCTCCTCAGCAGAGCCACACCAATTTCCTCCAGCAGTTATGTAGCAGCCTCTGACAGTGACATGCAGAGAAGTATGCCAGTGATTCCTCTTCTATACAAACCTAAACGAAACGATGTAGAACAAACTGTGCTTGAAAACATGAGTGCTTCCCATGTTTAGAACATACTGTTAATTAATAAGCACTTGATTGTGTGTGTTCCTCATAAAGATTCCCAGGGGCATGCTGTAAAGCGAGTGTGCAGTTCCTGGTGTCTTCATACTGCCCCTTGCTCAGGAGCCGCAGGAAGAGATTCTTCTTGCACTCTGGATAGGAGGGTCTATGGCTTGCCATGCTTCTCACAAGTCCACAGCACTCCGCTTTCAAGGAGGATCTACTTAAAGCACAGGGTTTTCCAAAACTTGTAAGGCAGTGTCAAACTTCCGTGCTGTCCCATCATTTCCAACAGCTGAGCTTAGCAGCAGAGTTGGTCGTTAAGAACTCAGTCAGTCACTGCCAGAAGGGGTACTTTGAGTCAAAGGCATTTAAATTCTGTGCCCATAGCTATAGAAAGCATGAGAGAATTTTGTGTAGGAGCTCATCCATGAGTTCTGCTACAATCATGCTCCAGACAAATCTTGTATTTCCTTCATGATAACAGTTTCACAGACAACGCAACTGCGATTTACATGCATCTGTGCTGAGTGTCATCTTGCTCACCTGTGCTAGAGAAAGCAGAGCAATATTTCTATAAATAACTTTATCCCTTGCTGGTAAGTGCTCTAACTTGCAGAATATGTAGTAGACAGGCAGTCATCTGTACAGTGTTTAAGGAGTATTTGGCGGGGCTGCCAAAGCGATGGTGCTTCTTTGCTTCATCAGGTGAAGCACTGAAACCACAGAGAACAAAGCGGGGATGGAAACACTATGAGGCAGTCACACAGGCCCTCCTTGCACTCTTTCCCTCTGCTCTGGACAGCCAAAATTGTGGCTCCATCAGACATACCAAGAGTACATTTTAAACAGGGATGTTAATCCTGCTCAGAGCAGGATTAGCTGCCCCTGAAGCCTCCGAATGCCAACCAGATGTTGCTACGCAGCTGGCAAAATGCCCAAAGAAGCTTTTAAATTCCTTTTTCTCTTGTAAGATGGAGGTCCCTTTTACCGGTAAGCAATATGCTCTGGGAATCTCAAGGGATTACAGAGCCATCACAGTAGATGGCTCATTTTCACCCACTTGTAGTCCACCGATGACAATCATAAGACTCTCGGGCTATGTCTGTATTAATAAACTAAGGAAGTGCACTGGCACAGGGCTATCCCACTGATTTTAACATGCTCCACACTCTGGTTCTGGCTCTCTCTGACACTGTGAGGCAGAATTCAGGGGTCAGACCCATGGGTTGTCATTTCCAACGGCAATTCAGTTGTGGCCACCCTGTTTTTCTGAAAGAAGAAGAAAGCTGAGCAAATGTGGTCATAAACTGTACTACAGCACTTGGCATCACAGCCAGAAAATAGTCCTTGGTTTATTTTATTTACTACAGTAGATGTAGCCCCATTGCTTTCAGTGAGCATTGGATAATACGTAGAAAAATATATATGATAGATTTTAAACATTAAAGACACTCAGCCCAGGATACTGTTTAAATAGGAGCTAATTAAATACCAACATGAGCAAGCTGTGCTTCATGCCCACACCAATTTATATATCATCTCTTGAACCATTGTATCTCCAAAGGAATGCCTGTGGCACGGTAAGCATAACTAAAAGAAGTTTCAGAAGTAACAGATCAATTTTCCCCACCTTCCAAGCCTCTTCTTGTGGTAAGAGGAAATGGATCTCCAAAGCAGATTTTGAAATGGAACTTAGTGGTAGACAATTTCTTGCCAGGTAGTTTTTCTCATCAAGCGACTTAGACATGTTCTTGTAGTCATCTCAGCACTTTAGCCTCTTCTAAACAAACTATTTTACAGTACTCTTCTGACTGAACTTAGGCAATCTAAGCACAGAGTATGTGTGACAGGAAAAAAGCAGGTTTCCCCCATTTAACCATGTATACAAAGAGCCATATCTCTTAACTAATTACCACAGACCTCACCTTATTTTCCCAAGCTGTCTCCATCACTCAGCATACCCTCTTCTATCTTCTTTTATTTCTCCGCCTATCACTCATTCATCCATGACTCGCAGTCTTTTCCATCCTTTCCAAACTGCTGCTTTTTGCTGACACAGCAGCCTACTTAGATAATGAAAATCAAATTGCTGTAATGAGATAATGCCATGCTTTTCACTAAGAACAAATAGAAGCAGAGTTTGGAAAAAATCTGGAGGATTAGGAGCAGGGACATCATTATTGGTTAACTCCAAATGCCTGAGACAATCTGCCAGATCTTCTGAGTGTGTCTCACGTGGTTAAATTATCCGGAGATACTTTGTGCTCAAAGCAGTTAACAGAGTAGCCTCAGGTAAAGAAGTGTCTTTCAGCACATATAGAAAAAGCCCTGAAGAGCCCTTGATGTAAGGAGGGAGTGTTGAAACACATACCTTGGGCCAAAGAATGTATCTGCAAAACAGAAACAAATCTAATATTAATTCTATATCTAAGGTACTTGGAGAAGTTTTTACAGCATTATTTTCAGGTCTTTTTAAACCACTGATTTCTAGTGAAGGGTCATAAATATTTGGTGGGAGTATCTGAAGTCCTGCAGTAATCAAGTGCAAGACTTTAGAAATCCTTAGCAGTTGTTCAAATTCCTTTGCAGGGCTGGATAGCAGCTCTTGATATGAAGTGGTGTTATCTTTGACTGCTTATGTACCTCTTGTCTATACTTAGTGTGTTCAAGGCTGAAGGTGATCCTCCCTCTCGGACATGTTAGGAACTCTGGCCATATTCAGGCTCTTGCGGAGCTTTCAAAGCTTCCAATTCTCCTACCAATTGCAAAAGTAAATCTATGCTGCTGAATTACAGAGGTGATTTCTCATTCTGACTGGTCACCAACCAAGACCAATGAGAAACGTCTGTCCAGGGTCACACTTCAATGCTCTCACTGATTTTGCACACATTATTCATATTTTTGCATTGTTCTGTGTATCGCTGATGCTTTTGTTGTCAGCGAATAAAAATAAGGTTGCTGACTAAAGTTCAATACTGTACATACTCTTCCATTACACAGTGACTTTTGTATTTTCTAGACGTGCAGACTTGTTCTCAGAACACTTATCATGTTGAACAAAATGGAGAAATGCGGTACTTAAATTCAAGAAAATAGGTAGAGTAGAGTCTACTTATCTAGAGGCCCGTAACGTAGTCTGTAGAAATAAGACAGGGTTGTATTCAGACCACTTGCTGAATGGGTGTTATTTATCTCACCTTAGTTTAAATATCTCACAGTGAGTTGCTTACTCTAATACTAGTCGTGTAATAGTCAACGGAAAGAGAGAGGAGCCTCCAATTCACCCCAATTATTTTAGATATTGATCTTAGGGTGGGACTATAAAGGCAGCCTGGATAATCACCTCTGATTTAGACAGCTAAAGATGTCTAAAGTTGGACAGGTGACTCCCCTCCTAGCAGATATCTAGGAGATACCTGGAAGGACTCATCCTCCAGGTGGAAGGATTGATTCTATGACTGCTTGTCTCTGTTGGCTGGGCTGGAGGGGTCTGCATATTGTTTGTCTCTTGAACTTAGACTCCATGAAGACATGACTGGTGCAGGGCTTTTAGGGTAAATCATATTCTCACCATGGAGGGCTCCATCTGCAGTAAACACACATAGTCTGGAACAGTAGCATAAGAAAGAATGTCCAAGTCTCTCTCTATAACCCAGAAAACAGGGTGTCTCTTGAGGCTGTGATTATGCAAAGATAGGCTTGTGGGGAGACCTTATAGCAGCCTTCCAGTACCTGAAGGGGGCCTGTAGGAAAGATGGGGAAAATCTTTTTATCAAGGCCTGTTGCAATAGGACAAGGAGTAATGGCTTTAAAGTAAGGGAGGGTAGATTTAGACTGGACATAAGGAAGAAATTTTTTACCATGAGTGGTGAGGCACTGGAACAAGTTGCCCAGAGAGATAGTGGAGGTCCCATCCCTGAAAACATTCAAGGCCAGGTTGGATGGGGCTCTGAGCAACCTGGTCTTGTTGACGATGTCCCTGCTCACTGCAGGGGCATTGGGCTAGATGACCTCTAAAGGTCCCTTCCATCCCAAAGCATTCTATGATTCTACAGTTTGCAAGGTGAGAAACAGGTTGGAGGTGGAGCAAGGGCATTGTGCTCCTAAAGATATGTATAAGCTATTGTCATAGAAAACAGGCACAGGAGTCTGGTGAGCAATTATTATCTCCCAGGTTTCATCCACTCACCTGGGAAACCCTTCTCCAGCAGTTTCAGTAGGAAGCCTTATAGCTCAGCCCAGCTAGTCTGGCATGTCTGTTATTCCAAGAATATTTTCCTTGCCATAAAGGGGATCCTAACCTGTCCAAAAGGATAACACTCTATCTGCTTCAAATGTGAGTGCAGCTGTGAATAGGAGGCAGGCAGTGTTAATTTTGTAGCGCATACTTTTTCAATGAAATTATTTTAAATCATTTCATCAATATGGGGTCTGGTTTTCACTTTCTAATACACATTTCTAGTAAGTTACAAACCTTAGTGAAATCTCTCCCTTCCTCCTACGAGCTAAAAGGACAGACTATTTTACATCAAATACACCTAATATAACTAACTCTGTTACTCGTGCTTATGTGATGAAAAACAAATTGGAACCACAGACACGTGTATGAGAAACGTATTTGGGGACTCCTCAATATCTCAATCTCTTTAGGAGAGTTTTGTAGCTTTATCATGGGGCTTCCCAAATGCCAGGATGGAATACACAGTACAAGACCTGCTAGGTTTGTAGGGGAACAGAGTAAAGCTAGTAAAACCGCAACTGTATAGGGGAAAACACTCACAGAATCATGAAGGAACTGCTGGAGCAAAACAAGACCTCTCCTCTGACTCTGAGGTTGGCTCTCTTGGGTCTCCTTCCTCTGGATGACTCTGTTTCTTTTCACCAACAGAAAATTCTGGCTATTCACTTTCCATGTGCTGCTTTAAGTGTATTACAAGGCAAGAGAAATCAGAAAAGGCCCCCATGGTACATGATGGATTTCAGAATTCTCACAGCTGCCACCAGCCAAAGACTGCTTTACAGATTAAGAGAAAAAAGCAAGCTATTAAAAAAAAAGGAATGTTTTGGCTAGGGTCAAAAGTATGAAATAAGTATCACCCACCTCTGTGGCCCTGATCCTGCACAGACTTACGGACATGCTGCTTTTCTCATACTGTGGGTGCTCCTGTTCACTGTCACACACAAAGAAAAGTGTATGAATCAGTGTTTGCAGGGTCACGGTCAATTGTTTGTAAAATGAAAGTTCTAGTGAATTGTAGTAAAAAACCTCGTGACTCACCTAACTTATTCACTAAATAAATATTATATAAAATGTAGTCAATATTGGAGCCTGATATCATGAACTCTCACACAGACCAAAGCTCTGCCTAAGCCCTCGCATGCATTTTTCCAGCCCGTGGCTGCCTTTTGCAGCCTCTCCAGCCTATTTGGAGCACTATTCCCAAGCCAGGGCGTCAGCAATGGTTCCCTGCTAAAAATATAGTCCAGCGGAAACTAGGCATTCACAGTACAGTTCAAAATTTACACTGTTTTAATTATTTTTTTTCCCTAAGTAGAAGTAAAGGATAAGTTTTAAAAACTGATATTTATTGTGAACTAATTCTCTGAGCTTTATACATGCCTTGGTTACTTAATTAAAAGTAAAAATAAGCATTTGTAGCTCAAAAGCAATACATCAGAACTAGAGAAGGGCAGGAGAATGACATGCCTCAGGTGAGCTCCTTTGCTGATTAAATCTGTACGTTTGAGCTTATATGTATAAAAGTATCAGCAGCTCTGCTCTGGTTAGAGCCTTTGTGGGTGTTTCATACTATCACACAGATGCCAGCACAGAGCTCAGACAAATGTCAATAATAAGCAATAATTTGAATCAAAATCTGAAAAAATACTTGAAACTCAAATCCATTTTTCTTCACTTCTGTTCAAAAATGCATTCACCTACTACATTGTTACTCACTGAAGAACAAAAAAAATCATTAATTTATAAAGATTTTCATCTTGAAAAGCTGGGTAGTGACACTACTATATGTATAACCAAGCTTTAAGGTAGGCTCCTTTATGAATTAAGTTTTTAAATGTGTCTCTTCTTTTCAAACTAAGGAGACTAAAACACTCTAGATGAAACTGTGGCCTCTTGAAGCCGCTAGCAAAATTCACGTTCATCACAGCAGGTACAGGATTTCATTCCATGTACTTTCCATATGCGTAGATTTTAATAACATTTTTTAGTTCTGCCAGTAAAGCAAAGACCTACTGGTCTATTGGTCTCATATCAAGTGGCCGCTCCACCATGCTAAATTGGTACCAAGCCACCAGAGCTGAAGAGCAGCCAAGAGCCTTCCACACTATGGTGTCTGCTGGAATGTACTGGTGACTGTTTCACAGCTTCACCTATCTGGATCTTTGCAAAGCTTAGTGTGATCTAGCGCTCCTAGCTCTGCTTCTCATCATCAGCTGGTATTTCTCATCACAATAAGTTTAGAACACTGTGTGGCATTAAAATTTGAACAAATACCCCACAGTAAGTATTGAATTTATGAAACCATATGTCTTATTGTAATGAAGTCAACTGCTCACATCATGAAATCATTACCTGTCCTTGAAAAAGAGATTGGCTTTATGTACGTGTATATCTATATATATTCGTGATACATATATATTTACTTATTTCTTAGCTTTGTTTAATTTTTGCACATCCAGGATTCTGTCATGGCTTTTTGCATTTACAAAGTACGTTTCTTTCCATTGGGTTTCTTTTACAATAAAAGTCTAGTCTCTGCCCAGATTTTTGCTGCTATGAATGCCTGTTGTCTAAGAAAAAGTTTTAGAACACAAAGAGTGGGAGTTTTACTGCTCTCAGTCCAAGAAAGCCTAAACTAAGACTTGCCAAAGATAAAAAGTATAAGTTATGGCACTACAAAAACATTAATAGACAAGGGACACACTTTTCCTAAACAAAATGAAGATTATCAATATCAAATTGTCAATGACTGTGTAATTTAGTGACATATAATATACAATAATTCCACAGAGGAAAACCATGCAGATTTTATTCGTTAAGTATATCATAAAATTACCAGTGTAATAAAGAACAATTGGAAAAGGTTGGTGATATTGAAAGCTATGCTTGCATTGAAGGTGGAGTTGCACTGTCTGTTAGACAGCCTGCCAGACAAATTAAAAAGGGAAGGAGGCAGAAGATACTGCAGTCATTTTGCACACAAGGAGCAGGAAGAATCGGCTTGCAATCAGCGACACAGAAATTAGGGAACTGAGACCTCTGGATCCTCTCACATGCAATCGTAAGGCTATACCTCTTCAGACCTCCTCTCTAGCACCTTCCTGAGATAGCAGCTTACCAGCATGAAGGGCAGCTGCAAGGAATCAGAGAGGAGAGGCATCCCTGAGCTTTTCAAGCCGCAGTGTTGCGTTTCCCAGTACGATCGCTGGAACTATGCGCTGCAGCTCGCACTGTGGAATGCGGCTGGGGGGCCGGCTTGGTGTCTTGTCTGCAGTTGCTTCAGAAACAAGTAATTTAATAGTGATGATCATGATAGTATATCTGAACAGGACAGACGTTAATTTAATTCTGTGGAGAGGGATATATACCTTAGCACAATAAAATCATTAGAAGAACCATTTTTCCACCAAATCAAGACAAGAGTAGATTGGAACGAGAGTCTTGCAGCCATGTGGGTAGAGAAAACAGTCCACCAAAAATGTGGGAATGGGAGGTAACATGGTCTTTTCATCTCATACTCTAATTATGCACAACTATAGGCCCAGGCCACTTTTCATTGCAGGCAATATCATTTCATTTCATTTCATATCATTTCATTGCAGGCAATGAAAAGTATCCTATTAACTTCAGTGGCCTCGGAGCAGAACTCTTGGAGCAAAGCAAACCACGTGGCAGCTTGTATCTGTTGGCGACTCTTCCATGTACTAGGGTGAGGTTTAATGTTTTGAACCCACAACTGAGACAAAGATTTTCAGTCAGAGATAGGAAAGGAGGCAGGCTGAGCTTTTCTTAGTTGGAAGCTATTCCTCACATACAGAAGCAGTAAAAAGTGAAAAAAAAAAAAAAAAAGCTGTGAAGGGAGGGGAGGAAAGGCTCAACTCAGATATTGTATACCTGAGTTGTGATTGCTTTGTGCTGGAACCTTTTTTGACAGTGCTTTCAGAAGAAGGCAGAGATGTGATAAAACAGATGCAGCAGACACAGGAAATATAGCATTTCTCGCAGGACAGACTTTTGGGGGTAATTCAGTTTATTAACGACATGTATTATGGAATAACAAGTTGCAGATGATCATTAAAACTTATCCTTAACAGACATTCCTTGTGTATTCATCTTTTGTTGTTTCCATAGCAGGGATGAGCGGAATTTGTGTAGCCGGAGACTTTTGAGTTCCCAGGGCTCACATCTGCATTTTGGACTTGTGATTTAAAAGCAAGGATTATTTTTAAGGACAGTTTAATTAAAAAATAATAATGAAAGAATTCTGTTACAAGAAAAGTTTGTGATGTGATATATTCCAAGGACAGATTTGGCTCCAGGAGTCTCATCCTCTTGTTGCCCTCATTTTCTCAACAGCTCTAGCAAAAGCAGTGGCAAATTTCCACTCCCATTAAAGACTCATTGCTCTCCTCAAAGCAAACACTGCAGCTTTTAATCTTTGCCTTCTAGTCCACCCAGCCTCAGAGCTGGCTATTTAGGAGGTGATCCAATGGCTCTCCTTGTTAGCTCACTTGCTCCTTCTGATCCTATCAGGAAGCTCCGTAGTGTCTGCAGTCAGAGACAGCCAGAGTGCAGAAAAAAGCCTACCAGAGCAGCTGCAGTAGCTGCAATACGGTGTAAGAAGCAACAATTAATTCCCAATCTGTGTGCAATGCGGTCAGAATCAGGGAACATGTGCCATGACCAATGGAAGGACAAACCTGAGACTGTGAGATGTATAAAAGGAGGGATAAAGGCCATGAATTTGCAAGTGGAAGAAAAATTCTGGCCATATTCTGGAACAAAGGCACAAATGAATACAAAGCGAACAGGTCTATATCAGTTAAACTCCATGTCTCAAAACCCTGGAACGCAGGATGACGGCATACGCAAAACTCCAAATTGGAGCTTAAAATGACAGGGAAGTTAGCAAATAAATGAGGAATTCATTTGGGAAGGAGGAAGAGAGATGGATCATTATATTTCCTTTTCTGTCAGACCTAGCAGCAGCTGACTCTGAAATCACGTGCTGCGTCTCAAAGGACAAGTTACATTTCCAGTCAAAGTTTACAGAAAACATTCTCATGTACAGAATGAAAAATAATGCCTAGGGGGATTTTGGATTTGTTGCCACTAAGAGCTTTTAAGAGTAGCTTAGACTTTTTAAAGACTAGATTAGACAAATGTCTGTCCAGACTAGCTTATGTTGTGGGTCCACTGAGCAAGGGACGAACTAAGCCACTAACGTAGTCTTCAGAACACCTGGGGTCTCTCACAGGCCTGTTCTTTCATTATCCCGTGCCACGCAAGGGCTGTGCAGGAGAAGATGATGTAGGTCCAGGCAGAACTGGTGAGGGGGCATTTGTAAAGAGAATACAGATGATGGAGGGTTGATACACTAGCTGAATGCCATGTTGTTAATGCCATGTGTCTGTCACCAAGTCCACTGCTGGTAACACTCAGTGCCAGGCATCCTTGATGCTAATGAATGAAACGTGTGCGGCCAAGGAGGTGGCTTTGCAGACAGAGTAAACAACAACAACAAATGCGATCGAGGCAAAATGTAAATATAACGGTAACCACTGTCAGTGCCATACTGCATATGTGACAGATGTGAAACACTATAAGTGCTAAATGTACCCAAAATAAAAAGACACAGATGTCCTGACAGCAGGCAATCTGTGTGTTTCTTCTCTGTGCCAATTCCATATAGCACTTTGTAGTCCCCAGCTGTGAGCCCACACAGATAGCTCCAGACTCAAAAGTTAAAGCTTAATCAGCCCCAAGCTTCTGTGCCCCAACAGGCAGCGGTGATGTCACTCCGAGTGCCAGTGCCCATCGGCACGGCGCTCACGGCTTGCTGTGACTTGGAGTTGCTTGACCCAGAAGAGAAGAAAGGACAACAATGCAGAGCAATCCAATGAGCAATCAAAAGACACGTTGCTGATCATGATACATTATGTGATGACCAACACATCTATCAGAACAGATGAGAGGAGGCCAGGCACTGCAACAACATGCAGAATTCCTTTATCAGCTCAGTCATTGCCTGGTAAAACACCAGAGTAGGGGTAAAGGGTAATCTATTAATTAGTGCTGTTAGGACCCTTCTCACTGTGTCAGGTACCTCTGCCAAAGAGGTTTGTACCATTACAGACCATGCATTACGGCGTTTGACCTGGTTAAGTGGAAGCACGATTATAAACCTCATTTCAATACCCACTAGAGGTAAATATTTGCCTTTACAGATGAGAAGAAATAAAGCAGGGAATGCAGCATGAACAGTGTGTGCCGTACGAACCTCTTATCTGCTTACAAAGCAATGATCCAGGACATCCGAGCAACCAACACCTTCACATAATCAGGAGGGGAGGAAACCAAATAAAATTTGTGGTACTTATGGGCTTCCTCAGGTTTTGCTAACGGTATCTCAGCGCATAAGCGCAGAAGATGGGTTTTTGAGCAAAAGAAGTCGCAACTGCAGGCAAGGCCTCAGCCACCATGAAACCATTTGATCTCCAAAGATTCAATGGGGTGCTGCATATCCCGTGTTTACAACATGGTGTATCCAAATGCAGTTGATTAGTATTACAGGCCACAGCACCATGTGCAGTAGAAAAGAGTTTGAAGCCTTCTGTGCCTTCAAAGGCAGAGAGGGCACAATCCAATTAATTCCAGGTGACAAAGGCCTACACATAAACAGCATAAACATCCTGACAGACTTTGGAAATGAGCCATTGTCCCACAGAGCCTGAACTGTTGGCACCCAGAGCCAGGAAAGCGCTGGAGAGGAAAAGTTGATTTCCAAATGTGAGAGTGCTCTTGGTGAAGACCACTGCCCAGCACACACATGGAAACAGCCAGGGCCCAAGTGAATCGTCAAAAACGGGCAGCTGATAAAGAGATATGCAAAAAAGCTGTGTGAATATGGCGTTACTGTCACCCAATACAGCATGTAACCACTCTGGTATGTGGTTTATACAGCACTCACGCATAGTACTCATGTAATATTCCAAGTCCTCTGCGTGCTACTCCAGCAGTACCACACATGCACATAATACCACAATCAAAAACACATCTTCCTGGCAAATTTTGACAACCTATATACCATGTATTGCAACCACCCGCACACATATGACGTGATGATAACAGCTGCCATTGCATCACTCTCAGTACTTCAATGGACCAGCACACATTTTCTCAGAGAGAGAGAATCTTCACACAGTCTCTGAACAACGTACAAGCAGATGGCAAATTGTGCACATGAGGAAAAGCTTGGTGAAGCACCCAATACAAAGGCAGTACAAGCAAATATGCTGATGATGAATCTGGCTAATTGAATGTTTCATGAAGTAAACACATCAGTAAAAGCCATCCTATCCATTAAAAACAGGCTTCATGGCAAAGAGATTCAGAACACTTAATAATTGGTGGATTGCTACTTGTGAACATTGCTGGTGGGCAGTCCAGTCCAGGACATGCTGTAAATATTGCCATTAGCAGAACACCATGGCCCAGCACAACACATAGCATATAGCATTCTCCCTTCCTTCTTTACAGGCCTCTTGGATGTGACAGGGGCAAGAAAAACTTGCCATATCACTAACAGATGTAGCTCAAAGGAAGTCTCGATGTGCTGAAAATGGGTTCCGCTATTCTGGCAACTATACTAGTCCTAGGTGTGAGGATTTTGGCCATAACCTGCACAGGACTAAGGTTTCAGGGGTTCTTTACCCAGAAACCAAGCAAATGACTGAAACAACCCTAGAATACTTAACAAAGAGCAATGAGATGTGTAAGAGAGTTAAAGTAATTGCCTTATGACGGAGGGGCTGAGCAAGAAGCCAGAGGTGACTACAAGGGAACTGGTGCAGACGCAAGAATTTCCAGGTAGTTCGGTAACTGCCCCCGGTGCGTGTGCTGGGGAAGTTCGGTCCGCGTCTCGCTGCACGGCACTGTGTACGCACAGCCACAACAGTGCTGCCGTGGGCCAACCTGTGCTCACAGCAAGGTTTTCATCTCACCCCGCAACCGTTTCTATTCTTACATGCCAGGCAGCAGAGCTGCACACCTGTCTTTACTTAGCTGGCTGCATTCTTTCTCATTTCTCCAGAACGCGTCCTAATCTACGGAAGATTTAGCTTGTGAGTGTTGCCTGGACAGCAACGCTCTGAGCATTTTCATGTCGTGCTTAGCACAGTAATTCCAGGAATCTGGCATTTCTGTGCCAGGTTGTGCTGTGCTGCAGACTGCGAGCCGCGGTAGCTCACAGGACTGACGTTGCACCCTTGGGACCTCCAGAGCCAGAAAGGTCCATCTTTCCTCCAGCACACCCCTCCACCTCATCTGACATGGGCTTTTTCACGAGCCTGGTGAGTCTGGCCGCTGGCACACTGCTCCCCTTGCAGCAGAGACGGGCAGGGCAGCAGTGAGTGAGCCGAAGCAGGGTGAGAAGCTGTCCTCATCAGCTCTGTCCCGCGAGCAGGGCCAGGCAGGGCCGGGTTCCCGTTGGCGGCGGTGCGCTGATGGCGGGTGGTGTTAACGAGCCCGGCTGTGCCGTGTGTGCAGCTCTTCTGGAATTCTGCTCAGAAACACCATGAGAAACTCAGAGCATGCACTATTTACGCTGGTTATTAGAAGCAGATGCTAATGTTTCTTTGCTGCGATCTCCCAAGTATCCTGTCCTTTTATGATGTGTGGCATGTGTTTGCAGTGTGTATGTCTCTATATCACATGCAAATAAAAGGTTACTTTCACCATTTGTGTTGTGTTCATCGATAATGAGGACCTTACAACCTCTTTCTGTGGTCTTGCCCCTACAGATGTCGACTGTGGAGCTGAGGTAAGCATCTGCAGTAATGTGCAGGGCTGCTGTATGGCGTACATGTGTGGAAGTCTGGCATGAGCAAAGGATGAAGTAAAAGTCAGGGCAGTAACAGTGCTCTGAGCTGCCTCCTGGCACTGGGTAGCACAAAGGCAACCAGGATGTCTTACCTGTATGCGTACAGTTCAGTGACTGGGAATAGCAGGCCCTAAACAGTGCAACATACGCATTTTCTCGCTCTCTTTTATATATTTTATATATGTATATTATTTGCATATGTGTGTATATATATATGGTCAGGCATTGGAACAGGCTGCCCAGAGAAGTGATGGAGTCACCATCCCTGGAGGTGCTCAAAACACGTGTCAGCATGGCACTTCAGGACATGGTTTAGCAGGCACGGTGGTGTTGGGTTGACGGATGGACTGGATGATCTTAGAGGTCTTTTACAACCTTAATGATTCTATGCCTCTATGATTCTATGATATTCATAGAGTTCTTTCACATCAAACACCTCCTACAAACAGAATCTGCAATTAGTACTCTACATACAAAAGTTTACCTAGAACATAACACCCACATATATAAAAAAATACTATTTGCGTAGGTATTTCTCAATATAATTTAACTAAGTGTAGCTGAATTCACTGTATAAGTGAAATATTTAATAACTAGAAGATTTGTTCACATAACTCAAGTCTACTTTAGTCGCAGAATACCAATAATTCAATGCCTGTATCGGACAGAACATGCCTAAAGTGATACTGCCATAAATCTGAGCCTTATCAAGCTTTCTTAATCCTGTTCTCCTGGCGTGACTAGGCCCTGTTTTAACGGATCCGTATGCTTGAAAATTCTGTTTCTGATTTCATGTTTTCAAGCCTTACCTTTTACGTGATAAAATGGGGCATGCTTAGAAGATTTCTCAGGCTTCCTTTAGAACTATCAGCCTGAATTTGGGAGTTCTCAAGACAATGAGCAAATCTACACTTTCCAGAGATTTCCTTTGCAGTCAAGTAATACCTCAGCCAAGGTGTATCCACTTTCATCTGTGTTTATATGACGTTCTGGAAAAATTTTAACTTAAAAGTAGAATACACATTTATGTTATTCCTACCCACCAGGTGGACGCCGGTGTGGTATCATGCCATAATGCCCAATGTTGGAAAATTTTCACCATACGCTACAATTATTTTCTTTCTGAACTTATGCCACCTTGAGATACAAAGCTAAAAGACAATATCCTGAACCACTCCTGCTGTGCTAGTCAGTGTCTTGTCTACATATTTACAAAGCTCCTAGGAATAGTTAATGGCTTTCTTTTGTAACAGAGACTTAAATCTGTGTCATAACAAATACTAGAAGCCATAAGTAATCACATGGGAAGGGGGGGAGGGTGGAGAGAGAGTGACTATGCTAACTGACTGTTTTGGATAAGAGCAGGCCTAAGTACTGGCTTGGTAAGCAATTGGGAAAGAGATTGACCATGTCCCTCAGGTGAATACAATCTGGACACACGCTATGCATGGTTGTGTGCTCCAAGGCCAAACAGTCTGTCATGTCTTTCTAAAGGAAGAGAAGGAGTGGATGTGATTTAGATTGAAGGTTCCCAAACTTTAGTACATGAATCACTTCAGAATAGAATCCAGGCTGTTTAGTGTTATGGAAGTAACTCTGCAGGAAAGAGAAAGGGGAGCTCCGTAGATCTGGGAGCTATTGCTGCCTTCATGTGAGAAAAAGAAATAGGGTAGAAGTACAGAGAGTTGAGAGTTGGCAGGTTCCTACCTGCTGCTCGTTAACCAAAGACAATGCTTTTTGGTCCATGAGAAGAAACTATACAGTGGGACCTGGATGGCTTCTATAGACAATGGCATTCCTGGACCATGCTCTGTAGGGAAACACATAACAACCATTGCCATCTCTCGCCATTATAGCTCATGTTTGTTATCTGCTTTCCCCTTCTCCATACTCCTCCAGGAGCCACTGTTTCCTTCCATTCTCAAGTCCTTGTCAGGGCAAGACATCACGGAGGCCTTCATCTGACAGCCCTCATCCAAGTGTTTGGAGGTACCTCTGCCACCGTTGCCATACCAGCCTGGGTAAACAAGCTGGACCCATGATAGTTCCTGAAGGGGAGGCATCTTTGCACCACACTCTCAACCTTTTCGTCTTCACAGACTGAAACAGAAAGACATCCAAATCAGTCCCACATGCACCCAATACCACTGCCAGAAGCGAGAGTGGTATCTGTCACCGCATACTTTGGTGCGCACTAAGTTGGAAAATCCCTGATCTAAATGGGTTTTCACATCTGACTTCAGCTGTCCACCAACAGCTTGGTGTTGGTACAGATGTAGCATTATTGCACATATAGTCTTTTCAAAAAGATGTGGCTATTTTTTTGAACTCAGCCAGACTAACCTTGTTCCTGATCACACCTACTTCTTCCTCTTCCAAACTCTTGATTCAGTGACACTTTAAATAGAGAAATCTCCTTTAACGTGTTCAAGAATTCCACAGATTTGAAATAATTTCGACCACAGTTGTGCAACAGTGTCATTTTTAAATCTCTAATTGTAAGAGTCTCCTGAAGTTCAGCTACGTAAAATGTTCAGTATAGCAATCCAGCCGTCTTGCACTTTCATGAACTTCTTGCACTTAAAGCCCTATGTATAAATGATTATTCAATGTCTTCAGAATTATTCTTATTAGATGCAAATAACAGGAATGAAAGGTATATTTTCCATCACCAGGTACATTTGTTTATGTAAAATTATACACACAATTATTCTTGTATCCTCAAACTTTAAAATGCTAAAGCTATGTGCATATCTCAAAAACAGTTTAAACCAAACCCTGAGAGTATTAAAATGCTCATCTGGAATATGTGGATTTTTATGGTAACAAATTCTTTCATTCAAAAGGTCTAAAAATGTCTATATACAGATTTGTATACAGAAAGAAGATTAACTGGCAATGTAGCCCAGTCACAGGCTACAGCTGATATGTCTAAAACTATTTTAATAATACCATAAAGGGTATTTTTATACTGTATTTACTCACTTTTATTTGGTATCACTTACTGCACATTGCGAGCTTGAAAATGAAATATTTATGCAGAAGATCAGACATTCTGGTCTGTAGGACAGTCCTCTCATGATTGTCCCTGGTGGATATAACTGAAGCCTTGGCTTTAACAGAAACTAGAAGAGCCAACCACATAATGTTGGTTGAATCTGCATAACAGCAATGCATTCCTTCAGAGCTCTGCCTACCCTTTATTTGCCAAACAAAGGCCATTCTTTGCACCTTAAGCCAGGGTGGAGTAATTAGGGGGAGGGAATGGCAATTATGGTCTAAGAGGACGGGGAAAAATACAGAGTACGAGCAAGGTGCAACTCATAATGAGCATTGTTTATAGTATGAAGCAGGACACGAAATCAGGAATGGAGCAGGTGCTTTCCTGTGCTTTTCCTGAAAGATATTTCTCTTCCTTTTTAGCATTCAGTATGCTGGAAAGAACAAAGTGGGTGAAAAACTTCTTTAACACCCCTTAACACCAGTACCATCAGGGAAATGAGGGGCTATGGATCAAACAAAGCCTGCCTTCCATGGCCTCGCTGAACTGTGACTGCGAAAGAAGAAACCGAGCACGTTCTCACCACCCGATACCAAGTCCTGTCTCAGTTTGGAGGTGGAGAGGGTCTGTCAGCATGGATGCAGCCTGCCCCACGCCGGCCAGCCGCCATGCCCAGGAACGCGCTCCTGCAGTCGTGGTGTCCATGCTGCTGTTGCAGCCACCAGCGGTGTGACTCCGACACCTGACTTTCTGCAACTGGCTGGGAAAACCGCCCGAGGACTCACTGCAGCGATAAAAGGAGTCGCACTGGGAAGAATGCAAAGGGGAAGGCCCAGCCTGCTTCTGATTTCCACCATTTGGTGATTCTCAGCGCAGCGTCCGTGGCTGTCACCCGAAGGGGTAGCGAGTCCCTGAGCTGAGGGAATGCCCTCACCCGTGAGGTCAGGTCACAGCGTGGGAGCCGGCCTGGCCTGACGCAGCCCCGGCCCAGCCACCAGCCCTCCCGGCGGGGTGTGCTCTTCGGAGGCTGGAAAGGACAAAACAACAACAAAACTACTTTCATTCGGGTGCCGGTGACTCAGGCTGCGGTCGGTGGCCAGGGGCTGTTGGTGAGCTGGTGCGGGCACTCCTAATGACAGCCCACTCCCGCTCGGGGTGGAGCTGCCCTTCCCCACTCCCGCCACGCCATCGGGGCCCTGCGGATCTCCCTCCAAGGCCACGGTGTCTGTCATGAGGGTCCCGGCCACAGGCAGGGTGGTGGGGAGGGCAGTGGGGCTGGGGCAGAGGGATCCCTGTGCCCCCGCCGACAAACCACCTCCGGGATGCAGGAGGCACGGCGACATCCTCGACCCACGCACGCAGAGCTGGGCAGGAGAGTTCATGGCGGAGCTCAGGAAGGGGCAGACCGGGTGTCATCCGACAGCTCACTCTTTCCCTGGGTTGTGTAACGCACCTTTTAATCACCAGACGAGGATCTGGATGCAAATGTGCCCCTTATGCAATGGGATGAGTAAGATTCTGTGCTGCCTGCAGCCTCTCCTCCAGGCAGTGTGGTTGTCTTCTCCGCATGATGAACTTGAATGTCAAATACTAATAACAAAACAAATTATCTCCACCCTATCATCAAGGTGTGTCATGGTTGATTCCTGTTTAACATCAAGATTTCTACTGCTCAGGAACCCTTCCTGCAATCCCGGGCTCCAGCTGTATCAGTTCTGTGAATGATTAAGGAATGACAAAAATCCTGAAAAACTTCATGGTGTCTGAGCTCATCTTGATCCTCTTCCATGGTTTGCTGGCATGGGAGGAAAAAATTGGAGCTCCAAAGACAGAATGGCTAGAGTAATTCTTGCAAAACTAGCCTAACCCAGCCATCAAAGCACTTCCTTTAGGTAAGCATTTGCTCCCACCATACTCACAGTGCATAAATAAAACTGTTTTTCAAAACAAAAAGAGAATCTCATACAATAGCATTTTGTATAGATCATAAATGACACTCCCATTGTCCCAGCCACAAGCTCTTTCGTGCATTCAATTGTTTAGTCTGATCAAATAGCATCAGAAACATTTTTTATAATGCAGATCATTTGGAGAACCATGAAGCAGCTGAGAAACCATTCATTAACAATGGTTAATTCTGGAACATGTTACGCTGTTGAGGTTACAACTAATTTATGGTTAATTTTTTGATTCCTCCATTTCATGATAGCTTGGTAGTACCAGAGAACTGTTAATCTTTTTAACTGACTCTTCTTAGAAGAGCCTGAGCAATGCTAACTGGTGGATATGCGCTCTTGCTTACAAGTGCATATCTAGTTCCAGATCTCTGCAGCGACCTAAGCAGTCATAGGCCTTATGTACCAGGCGAGGCCCAGGGGAGTTGGTCAGGCTTCAGAAGAGAAAGCGGAGGTGAGATCTTACAGCTGTGTTCGACTACCTCACAGAAAGGTAGAGAGAAGAGGAGGTCAGACTTCTTTCCGGAGGTGCACAGGGAAAGGACAAGAGGCAACAGACACAAACTGCAACAAGGAAAATTTAATTAGATGTCCGATTAGATGTGAGGAAAAAAAATTTCACAATGCAGGAGTCAAAGACTGGAACAGGTTGCCTGGAGAGGTTGTGTCTCCTTAGGCATACTCAGCAGGACACAACCCTCAACAGCCTCACCTAACTTCAAAGCTGGCCCGGCCCTGAATGGGGACTGGAGCAGATCAGATGCCCTCCAGAGATGCCTTCCATCCTGCCTTATTCTGTAAATCTATGGCACTATGGAAAGGGGTAGTAGGTGTGGATGGTGACAGTCTGTTACCTCCTAATTATATATTTACATGCTCAATAGAAAAGAGAATGGTAATGACAGTGAAAAGATGTGATTTTATAAAAGATAGTAGAAGGTGTGAAAGAGAAGGAAGAAGGAGAGAATAAAAACTAAATTAGGAGAAAAGTCAATATGAAGGAGCACCGAAGTAAATAAAATTAATAGGAGCAGATTCTCTTTCCTACCAGAACACCTTCAAAGCACACTGGCCATGCAAAGAAGAGGCAGACGATAGGTACATCCACTTCAAAGCTTGTTACTGCATATTACTCTGAAAAGAGGAAAAATATTTCTTAATGTAAATATAAATTCAGTCTACTGTTTTTAAAGGACTGGTGGCTCAAGGATGAAGGTCCTTCTCAAAAATGTATCCTCACTTTCATTTGAGTAATAGATTTACATGTGAAAAATAGTCTTTTAAAAAAATTCCAGTAATTGAAATAGTAATTAGTACACTAGTAATAATAATTCCTGAGCACTTCAGAAGTTTAATCATAGGCTGTATAGTGGTTCATCTTACCATCATTTCAAAATTCAGCCTCAAGATATAATTAAAAAAATACAGCAAGTGGTCTCTTTCTCTCTCTGTAAATTATCCACATGCAGATCATATTCTCATTCCAACAATCTGAGTGTTCCTGAGCTCTTTCTGAACTGCCAACTGGCAAGTGTTTCTCTGAGCAGTCAGGCTTGAGGACTTTTGTGTCAGATTTCTGTGCTTGGTTACCTGGCCACTCTGTGTGGATTTCCCTTCCTGATGATGAGGTGAACAAGTTAGCTACAGGAAGCGTCACACATAAATGCCATTAACCAAATGAAAAACAACTATTTGGAAAGGTAAACCAGTGACTGAACGAAGTGGGAAGCCACTAAACATTTTCCCTCCCTTATCCTATCCTTAATGATAAGTATGAGTAGAAGCTTCGTCATCTGATGCTTGCATGATGCCCTCCTTGACTTGGGTTGGACGGTATCCATATTACGAAAAATACCACAAGAACTGGAAATAATTGGTACCTCTTATAACATGTGCAGATCCTGCGTGGAACACAATGTCTCAGAGCCATAGTCTTTGATGTTTCTCAGTTATATAACCCCCAGGGAAGAAGGATGTTATTATTTGCAGAGCACATTCTCCCTACTTTCTATATTGAAAAAAAAAGAAAAGAAAACAACAGCAACCCTTGAGATCTTCACTAAAAGAGCACCTAGAAATCAAACAGTTCTGTGACGGCTCCTTCTGTGTTATCTCACCCACTTCCCAGATCAGAAAAAAAAGCTGAGTAAATCTGAATCCAGCTGTTGTACTGTTCCTAGAAGATTAATCAGTTACAGTCGCAGAAGTCAATGAAAACTTATGCCTGATGGAGAGGTGGGGGGTTCTTGCTATTTCACATGCATAAAGATTAGAGACACCACAAAGTGAAATGGGATGTCCTGATGGATGAGAGAAGATTTTTCTGTTGGAAGAAGTCAGCACTAGAGATGCTTTTAATTATGAAATACTTTACCTCCAGACCAGAGTTCGATGGCCAGGAGAGAAATGGCACTAAATATTAAAAGAGAGAAAAGTGCAGAGGGTTTTGGATACATTCACAGTTCATCAGGCAGAGCTCGAAATGGATGTGACGACTGTTTTGTAATTCTTTCTCTGCTCTCTTATAAGGAGGGAGCACGTTAATACCTTGTGACTCCGGTTAACCAGCATAAAAGTACTACAGTAGATTAAATGTATTTGCAAAAGTGAAACCAGCAGCTAATCATCTTGTTCATACACGTTGATTTTTCCCCCTGACTAATTTCTCTTGTAGTGGGAGTAATTAACTTTATTAGTAACACTGACTACTCTGGTACCTTCAGGCAAGCACTGGTGCAGCAGCTCATTAGCAATCGCATAGTTTCACTTACACTGTTATCCTGAGCACTTCCTACAGGGTGAAGTGCCAGTTGAATGTAAAGGGGGACACATTAACTTCCTACTTAAAAATAAATGATGAAATATCATGTTGGGAACAGGTGGAGGGAAGAGGCAGAAATCCTGAATTTTTTGCTTGCTCAAATCCATTATCACTTTCAGTTCACATTTTGCCTTTGCAAGGAGAGGATGATCAGAGTTGGGGTCCACATCCCCCAGTCGTGTCTGCTCAGGTGGGTCTCCGTGATGTGTGCTAAGCCTGGCCTCGACCTAGGAGAATCCCCACGGAGTGTCCTACATGGCATTGCTAACAGACCTCCGCCAAGATTTCTGTGCAGAAGTGCAGAGGTGGCAGTGAGTTACTCAAGCAGCAGGCAAACCTGTGACACAGCACGGATGAGCTGGCTCTTTGCTGAAAGACAGGAGCCAGCCTGGTGCAGTTCTCTGGAAACTCGTTTGCAAGTGCCAGATTTCATGCTTGGAAGAGACCTCACGGTGAGGTGAGGTGAGGAACACTGTACCTGTTCTGCCTAGCTATTCCCAGGAATACTTTCTCCAAAAATGACAGGCAACCTGGCAGGGAGCTGCACGGCTTGGGGATTGTGAAACAGCTCTAGCGCTGAAAAGAAGGTCACGTACCCACTCATTAACTGGGCACTGCAGTGCAGAGCGTGCAAAGAGGCACTGGCAGCCAGTTTGAGGGCTGTTTTCAGAGGTGGGGCAACTGGTAGCAAACTGTGCTCACATAAATCTGAATGGTCAGAAGTCAAGGTCGCAGGAAGAAAAACATCCAAGGAGAGGGAGAAGAAAGGCTCCTCCTGCTCTGTCAGATCATTCATTGTTGTTTTTTCTGCTATGACCTCAGCTGTCCATCCCCATGATGCATATATTACACTTACAACGACTTACTGGGATTAGGACATAGCCCTTTTTCCCCGTACCAGACCTAGTCCCTTAAGATTCCTTTTGTGTCTGAGAGGAAAGTCAAAAAAACACGTCCGTCTTACCTGTTTTCATCCATTTTACCCATACTGCCCCTAGTATATGGATACTACAGGAGACATTGCTTAGAACAGTTTTACTCCCAGACTCATATACCAGCGCTAGAAATCACAGACTGCGGTTTGCTAAAGGGAGTGGTGTACCGCTGAAATCGGAAACCACTGAAGCCCGTATTATATAGGCCAGATATGTTAGTCTTTCTTATTATTGTTATTTATTTAAGGAAAGGGAAGAAATGCTGGAGGAGGCAAGTTGCTGCCCTTGCTGGCCCAGCTTCTGGCCCCTGCTGTGTTTGAATTTTGCTGCGAACATCTCCTCCCAGGCCCTGGTGCGGTAACAGGGGCGAGACGTGTGGGGAGAGAGTGGCTGAACCATCGCTACAGTCTGCAACAACCCCGGGCTGGCAGATCGACCTGGACGTTGTGGATGGTTGGCAGTGGTCGGAGCAGAGTTGAGATGTCGCTCCTGGGCTCTGGCTGGCCCCAGGGCCATGGCAGCTCTGGCAAACGCGTCCTTGCAGGGTGTTCTTGGCCAAGCATGAGGGAAAAAAACTTAGCACCATTATGCAGGTCAAAAAAGGAGATGGGCAGAGGAGGAATTGTTGTGTGGGTGGAGTTTATGTCACGTAAATAATTGGGAAATTATGAATTTATATTACTGAATTATTTTTCTCATTGACCTGTTATTTTACAGGAGAGACTCATATACCAGCAGCCAAACACCACCATGTATCAGATAAAACTCATTGGCACGCTGAACAACTGGCTCTGGCTCTTTCTGAAGCATGCTTCATTCACTGACACCCTGAACACCCGAGACAATTGAAAAAATATCCCCAGCTCTAGCAAGCTTAAGAAAACAGGACTGTATTTTTATAACTTTTTAATTGAAGTTTCCCAAACAGGTCCCCATTTAGTCTGTCCTTCTGTGCTGTGTCCACAAAAAAACTCAGCATACATTTCTGGGAGAAAGACATTAAATAGCTATTGTACTAATCATCATCAAGTATATCCAGAGAGATGACAGTGCCTTTGCACGTTAAGGGATGGTACACAGAAACCAAAGAACAGAGCCACATCACTGTTCCTGTGTACGGCACCCTACTGTCATGAGAAACCAATAATCATATCTGTGAGGGTATGAAGGTCAGGTTTAAATTGAAGTGCGGTTTTGCACCTACACCTCAAGCTGAAAACTTGTTTCAAAACCTCACTCCCTTGATGGGCTTCATCCAGAATCTATCTGTTCCGAGTTTATATTCAGTCGTTTGACACCTTCCTCAGCATTTTAAAAGTCCCTCCTTCCCCTGTATTTACCCCCAGCTATATAACAGAGAGCAATCACGTCCTCTGTCAGTCTTTCAGTGCAAAGGAGCTAAGGTCTGGCTCAGATACAGGTGTGAATGCAACCCATCATTCAGTGGTTAATAAAGATCCAGTCCACCTACATTCACTTATTGCATATATGGTAGATAGGGTGAATAGGTATTTTCACCCTATAAAATATTAATTATGAAACTAAAAGTACGAGTTATATAATAAACTTTCAACATCATCTGTCATTCCAGTTCTGCTTACATTAGTGTTTGGCTTCCAGTCATTAAAGGACAGATTTGCCCTTTGGTAAACAGAGCAAACAACTTCGCAAATTAGAATGATATCTGACCTGCCCTCAAGTATGTTTAAAATGGGCCAGTTGTAATGGGATGTTCTCACCACAGCCTCATTGAAACACATTTGGTCTTAGCATTTAGGACTAACCTTTCTTGTGATGATTAAATACACACTCCTGTCAGAGTAAGAACATTTGTTTGGGATACAGAAACTAATCTCAGGCCCAACCAAAGTTCACAGCACAGCTGTTCCACTCAGGAGACAATTGTGGGTAGCTACATCTCACTCACCGTACCAGGGAGGAAATCCCACTAGCATTAGCAATAACAACATTCCAATGCATAGAACAAACCTAAGGACCACTCTGGCAGGTGTTCCTCTTTGACTCTGGCAATTGACCTTTCTGACATGCAATAGAGATCAGGCAAGAAGACCTCATAGTTTGGACCCATCAGGCAAAGCAGCTGCCAAGCCAAGCTTTCTATTTGTGCTGGTGATAGCTCCTTTCCCTCCACCCTGCTCCCTTCAAAGCCTCCCCAGACCATGCTCTTCTGGGATTTGTCTTCCTGTGAGGGTGGTAGTTGCCATTTCAAGCCAAAAATCCCATTCTATCTTATGTTCAGATACTGAAAAGCTGAAAGCAAAGTGGTTTACTCCCACAAATAAAGGGAATAAATAGCTTCACAGCTCATCATCATTTTCCTAAAGCATTTTTAAGATGAGCCAATAGGTTTAAGTATCAAAAATTCTAGGAATGGGCAACTTTAAACTTTCAACCTGAGACTTCATGCCAACTCATTACCTCTCATCCTGCCCTAGTTGACAGAAGGAGAGGATGAAAGTGTCTTAGCATAATGCAGCATCCAGTTCACTTTCCTGGTTGCAGCCATTGATGTTTTCCACATTCAGTCTCTAAGTGTCCCTGATTTCCTGGAGAAGATGAATAAAAAACTCTCCCTTCCTCTTGCTGGATATACACACACAAACTTCTAGTGTAAGTGGGAGGGAATCAGGAAAAGAGTTAGGAATTTGTTGCGTGCTATGTTGCAACCATGACCCCTTGCTATTTGATAGAGTTGTCCAATCTAAAGGTGATGAAAAACTGAATTATTGAAAGTATCGCAAAAATATATCTTACAAATATTACTGTTTCTTTTTTTAAGGGTTGACAGAACCAGAGACTGCATAAATCCTCCCTTAAATAAAGATTTCTGCTTTACTACAAGGTTAGTTAGGATACGTAATATTTAAATGGCAGCATTTCTCTATTTTGTTAAAAAAAAAAATGTTAATTTCAACCAAAACAGTATCAGGTTTCTCTCATAAAGTACCCCTTCCACTTCAGATAAGACAAGTATTATCATCAAATGCTTGCTAAATCGAGGTATGTCAGGATCATGTCTTTGACATATATTTCCAAAAATAAATATTCAGTCATCAGTATCAAAGAGCTCCCTCAGTGCATTGAATATCCTAATGCCTCTGGTATGTGAGCCCCAGGCTTACCCCTCCTTAGTTTAGACACTTCATGGAGGCACACATCAGCTAAAGGGCTCTGCTTAAGTCTTGCCCAACTTTACACCTCCCCTGCGTACTCTGTCTAGCAACCATGAGTTGCCTCAATGAATAGGTGATGCCAGAGGGTCATCCAGCTCACCTGAGTTCAGATCTCCAAGAGTGTTCCCTTGCTATATTAACTGCAGAGCATGCTTTAAATCTTGCCCAGGCCTCCCCAAGGTCCCCAGAAAATGATACACACTGTATTCATGCAGGAGCTCTTAGGAGCTCTCCTCGTCTCTCAGAGCGTTGTAGGGCCAGCATGCGGATTCCTGCTGAGCAGGACTTTGTAGTATGTTATTAAACCATTGTAAAATTACCCAGATAAGCTTAGAAAAAATACATTGAGTAGTCCTGCTACAGAGAGACCTAGAGTGTACGCTCCCACACTCCAGTACTTCAGTTCAGTCTAAACTTAGGTTTGGAAATACGTAGCGCTGGTATATGCAGCATGAAACAAATGCATTTGCACTAATGTGGAGCCCCTGCTCCTCTTTTTTCTGACACGGCAGTATGCTTTGGTAAATATTTGCAAACGCTAACTTCTCAGGAAAGCCTTATTCTACATAGGCAAATCTAAAAACTCCTTCGATACCAAGTAAAAGAGATCAGCTTAGGTGCATCTTCTTGTCAAAACGTAGTAGTAAGGCTTGTCTACACAGAAGAACAGCCTGAAACAGTTATTCTGCAATAACTATTCCACACACAGCATTCCCATCGCTATTTTATAATAGTACCCCTAGGGACACATGGCTGAGTTAAACCACAAAAAGGCACTCTTCAGGCAGAGTAAAACTGTCCCCCCCACAGCGAGTGTGGACTTGCTAACTCTGGCGAGCTCGTGGTTCACTCCCTAGTACACTTCCCATTTGCATCCACAGCTGACTGAGCTTTTATTGTCTTCTGGATTTTTAATCTGAAAAATTGATATCTAATAGAACCCTAGAAATTCGAATAAGGCTTTCAGTAGCTGGCCATTTCGATCATGTTCCTGCCAATTCTTCACTGCCGCACAGGAACTTCAATGCTTTGTCCAGTTGAATTTTTCATGCTTGCAAAACAGAAAGTTCTGACCCTGCCCTTTGGAGTCTAATCTACAGCACAATAGAAATCATTATTAAGAAATTTGCCTGATAATAATTCATAATTTGCCTCTGCTTGATTTTGTCCCACTCCTTGCACTCAGTTTCCCTTAGGGAAAGGACCCTTTGCTATCCTTGCAGAATGCAGTTGACAATAAGGGCTTTGTGCTTACACTTTTGAAAAAAAAAACAACCAAATGGTCATAGTGGTGCCAAGGAGTTCTACTGCCAACAAAAGCACCTGAAAGATAGTCTGGATGCCTGAAACCACTTGTAGAATGACAAACCCTTACAATCCCTCAACTGGAGCCCTGAATCAGATGTGTTCATTATTCCAAGAGAAGTGAAGCCAGGTTACCCAAACTGCTCTGTTGCTAAATATATGACACGTAAATAACCTGTTGTTTTCTTGCCAATACAGTATACTACCTCCTCCCCCACCTGTCCTTACGTAACCTTGTTAAATAAAGACTGAAGAACCCTGAACAGCACAAGTAAAAACAGGCTATGGACTTAAAAGAGGGGTGTGTGAATTGTTTCTGACAAACAGGTCTTCCTTTGCTGGAAGGGGACTCAGTGATTTTCATTAAGGAAAAAAACCCAGTACTTTTTGTCCTGATAGTTTTAGAATAACTTTGCCATAACAAGCACTTTCATCTGTAAGTGGAAAAATCCCAATATACAGAGTAAATTAAAAAAGCTAGTAACAACCAAACAAAACCTCCTGCAGTGTTTTTCAATGCAAGAGTTATTCTCTTCGGTTCTGAGAACGTTGCATAACCCTTGTAATATTATAGCTTATTGCATTGTCTCGTCACACTGCGTGAACTTGTGCTGTGACACGTCCACATTCAGATGTATCAGACACGCTGGCAACACCTATGACACAATAAACCTGAGCTATGTTAATTCAAGCTTGATGGGACATGTGGCATTCCCACCTACTGGACCGGAACCCTTCCACGGTACGTACACATCGGCCAGGCAGGCTCAGACCGCCGCGTGCTGTACGCTGTGGACCTAGGCGCCAGTCGAAGGGGTTAATCACGCTGAGAGCAAGCACGGGCAAGTGGATGCTGGCCAGTGGCACCTGTTCAGCCCACCGTTGTGGGAGCAGATCATGGGAAGATGAGCTCGGGAAGGAGTCTCTATTATTGCCTATCCAAGTTCACAGAAGAATGAAAGATCTGGGTTCCAGTTTCTAAATGATGCTATTTTTAGTCTTTGTATTGCGCGGCGGAACCCAAACTACACAAAACCCCAAGAGTGCCCTCAAAAACTCATTTGTTTTCCCACTGCTATTAGTTGTCTTTTTCTAAAGGAGACTTTTACATCTGCAGGACATTAGAATAACCTGCAGCATTCATGAGCAATGCAATGAAGTGAAGAAAAGCTGAAAGCAGTTACCTTGGGACTGAGAAATTATTTGATAGCCATAATCAGCTCTGAAGTGCCACTCTGAATGAAGCTGCAAAATGCCCAGGAAGAGGTCTGTATGCCTTTTCTGTCCCCTCCGTTCTCATGTTTTTGCCAGCTCTGCCACTTTCTCGGCAACAGCCCTTCTTGTTTCACTGTTTTTTCTGCCCTTCACTCCAACTACAGTTGATAGGATCTAGTACATTTTAATAGGGTTCAAAGCACAGCCACGTTAATTCTGTAAATGACCCTAATAGCTTTCAAATGTTTCTATCAATGCTTTTACGTCTTTAGTAATAAGAATGTGGAAGTATTTGTAGTCTGTAAAATAAAAGGGAAAATTGGCTTCAGACATAAGTTTTACTGCCAATAAACCTGTATATAACCATTTGCCTGTTTTTTAACAAAGATGAGTTAGTAGTACGAATTCCAAAAATAGTCTGGAAGAAAGGTTAGGTTTGTCCTCTTGCCACCTTTGTCTCCTGTCACAATAAGGTGTGGCTGAGAAATGCGAGATCTTATGGGCTTCCTGATCTCACTTTTCTGCTGCACCTCCTTGACAGGGAAGAATTACATTCTTCCATTCTTTTCACCACTGCTTCTCAGCAAATTGGTTCCAAACCATCTAACACTATTAGAAAATCAGGAGGGAAATGGCTTTGAGCTTACTTTTCTTTCTAATTTTAGGAGGTAATAAGATTATTTGGATTCAAATTATTCACAACGACATTGCAACTTGATGGATTTTGTTTCTCCTCTGCTTTCAGAATATCTAAAACCAAACACTGATGATAATGATTCAGAAACGCTTATTCAATTGCACATGTTTTAAAATTGGGTATGAAAAAAAGCCTAGCCTGAATACTTCATATACATGAGTCAGGGTTGATGTTACTGTGAATGGTCAAATAAATCACTTGGAATTGTTTCTGTTGTCTGATAGAAGAAGAACACAAATTATTCCAGCATGATCTTTGCTCTGCACAAATACACAAATGCAGCAATTTGATTTCAAGATTAGCCTTACAGGTAACTTTTGGCAGATATCAGTCCTTGTAGTCAATTGCCTCAGTGTAGGTATCAGACTGACTGAAAAAAACTGTTAAAAACTGATGTATATCTCTACAAAACATATATGGGCATTTTTCCTGGAAATTAAAAAGTTGTCTTAACTGAGAGTAAGCTAGCAGAAACAAAAATGCAAAGAATTGAAAGCCCCACCTGTACAAAGTGAAATGAGGTAGCTTCCAATGGCAATATCTACAACAGGTCCTTGCACTGATTTAATAAATTCTACTAAATGGGTGCTCTACATGCCTGTGTAAATCCCAGCCCCAGAATGTAAGTGCTTCCCACTGATTCAATACAATAGAAGCTCAACATTGCTGAATTGAATCCATGCAAACATTCAAATAAATATATAGGAAATGATTTTATTATTCTTTTCATTCAGATCTAATTTAGAAATGTGGAAATTTCATACTTCTTTTGAAAATAGGATAGCAGTAGGGATAGGCCCAAATGCATACTTTTGAATCTCAATCCAAATCTAATTTGTCCCAAGGCTGAAGTTTAGTCTGGCTCCAATACATTGATTAAGGTTCTTCCAAATGAAGAAAAAACTGTTATTGCACAATGCACCAACCGAAACAGGACTGCAAGGCTCTCTTTTCTCATTTGTCTGGTCATGGAAAATGTTAGCACTGGTCCTGATTACGTCTGTTATTAGTGACACTCTCTTTTGAGAACTGACATCTCCTGGCTGGAGGAGTCCAGGATTCTTCTGAAAACAGGACATATCCACTGACTTGATTCTAGTGAAATCTCATTGCCAAGTGAGTTTCCTCATATGTTTGTCTCATTTACAAGAATAGCAAATCCACAGAAATCACTTTTCACTGAGATTAAATCAAAATCCAAATGACAGCTCTGACCCATTTTATGTAAATAATATGTAAACATCAATATTCGCAATGAAGTAAAACCATTCACGGGACATATGCCACTTTGCTGCTTCTTCCCAAACTGAGCCTTTGAACTACAACATGGTTACTAGAGGCCTCTTCTGCTTCCAAAGGTTGCAGCCAGATCCTCAGCATGATCCTGTGTTACACAAATCAAGGCATAATACCAGATAACTGAAAACCAGTTCTGTCTGTTAAACCACCAGAGCATTTTGATACACTTAGGCTAGTTGTTCTCTATACATTTACTATTGTTCCTGTCTTTTTTAAAAAAAGTGAGAATCACAATGTCTTTTCTTCCTCATCTTTCTTAGAAAACCTACTTTTTTTCTCTTTTGAACAAGAGAATTCACCGTTGTTGCTCCAGCAATATGCCTGGAAATAGTCCTACACCTGTGGGAGTGGGAGAGCTACGCAGGCAATGAAAGTATCGGGGAAAGACAGAAGGGAGGATTCACAACTAGAGTTTCGATTTTGTTTCCTCTAACCAAGGCAAATAAACCTGTTAACCTCTTTCATTGTTAGAGGTAAAAAGCTCCCCCAACACTAAAATGTCTCACCTGGCAGTAGGTCTGCTTTGCTGCATCCCCTTCATTCTTATTTATTCAAGAAGAAAGACATCCCAAATTAGAGCACGCCATCCTCAACTCCAGTCAAAGCAGGTCGGGAGTGCAAAGTGGCTTTTAACAATTGAAGCAAATAAGAAATATCTGCTTTGGAAAATGGGTGGCAGAAGATATAGTTTACATTGCTGTACACATAGCAATTTTACAAAAAGGTTTTACCCAAGAACTCCATTATCAGATCCTCTGTTCTTTCTTGTGAAGCCTCAGGGTTGCTTTTCTTTCCCCTGATGGGTGGCTGTGCATGTTAAATGTTAACTTTATCTTAAACTTCCTTGTACAGGCATACAGACCTGAGAATCGTACTGTTCTCCAAAGTCTGATTTGTTTAAAACTAATTGTAAGACAATAGTATTTCTCTCTTGACATTTGTTTTCCTGTTAAAGATAATGTTGGAACCCGTGACATGACCACATCCAGCGGCACCAGACACATCAAAATCAGTGACAGGATGAAACCAAATTACTAGGCCTTTTTGTGGCTGGGACACCATGTGATGCATCACAATGCAAGATGACAATTGAAACATTTTAAACTGTAGTTCAAACCACAGCAAAGAAAACCTCAGGACTCAAGATCAGAGAGAGACAGAAAGAGAGAGGTGTTTGCAAACTGTAAAAGAGGGAGGGATTTAGCTCTTTGCTTCTTCACAGGTTCACCATCTCTGACTTGCTGCCAATTGCCCAAAGGGCTTTGACATCTGAAGGACATTATACAAATCTACAGCACTCGGGAACAGCAGAAGGAGAAGGGAAGCATTTGGGTCATATGTTCAAGAGATCTAAGCATTCCTATCTCCCTTTCCACTGCCTCTATAAGCAGAAATAATCAAGTACTGAATGGACCATGAGGCTGGCAGGACCAGGAGAGGATGAGGCAACGATCACAGGCATGAGAGGGAGAGAAACTGGCCAAGGCTTTATCATAACAGTCACCCAGATGGCAACTAAAAGAGCAGACTTATAGAGTAGGCTGGCTTTTTAAAATAGACATATGTAGAATATCTTAGATGGAAACTGTTCTGTGCTGTTGGGGTAGTACACTCAATACAATGGTAGACAAAATAGTCAAATAGCAAATGGTTCACTAGGCTATGCTTTTCCAATTAACTACCCAAAGTGATGAGGGGATCCCTTTCTCAGACTTGTCATTTTTAAAAATATAAAGAAATAGCTTTCTTTTCTTTTTAAAGTGCCGGTCTAAAATGCCAAATCTTTAGCACAAATTGACATAGTCAGTAAAATGCTATTGTGCTTTCTGTATCTCTTTGACCCCCAAGAATAGCCATGGTCAGTTTATATTTACAAAGCTGAGAGTTTTTAGGCCTCAGTGCTGCAAACACATAATGCTCTGAAGGTCAAAGCCGTGTTTTTCCCAGCTGGAGATTTATTGCCACCAATACAGACTCCATGGGCAGACTCTGTGCAGCCTTTGTGGCAAGTTCAAATTCTTTGTCCCTGTTTTCAGAATACACCATTGCTTAGCTGAATGTTACCCTTGACTTAATCATCTTCTATTAAGCCCTTCCTCTTCTATGTCAGTTCAGTGGTATCTCCTGGACATGTAACAGCATCACTAAATATCCCTCAGATTGCCTCTCTTACATCAGGTATATTTGCTCACAATTTTTTACCAGCCTATGTGGAAAGAATTATAACATTCCTATGTTTCTGTCAGGGCCTAGGAATGTACCCCGTCTTTGAGCTCAACAAGGTAGTCAACAATTATTTTCCCATTCTGCCTTCAGTTACAACTACAATGCAATATTTTGCATTTAAGGTATAGGTAAAATTCCATTTCAGCCAGTTGATTGTAACTGATAGATTCGGCATCTGCATTTGAAAGTTAGGCCTAGATTGGGTGGAGCTATTCCAGTGCTGTAGAAGCCATAATAACTTTCATACCAATCATCTGTGCTTGTGTGGGCCAAATAAAGCTAATGGGAGTAAAGATACGATGTTCATTTTTGTGTCTAGCAGAGATCACTCAAGAGTGAAGAAGGCCTGTCAAGCATAGAGGCCAAGATATATTTTTTCTGTTAATGACATTTCAGCCATCATTTTAAAAGTTAATTTTTTATATGGCAACTACTTGTTTTAAGTATTCAGATCTTTATGAATAATGATATAATAATAATTCTGGAAAGCAACATCCATTCAAAAGGTTTGTTTCAGAGTGTTGCTGGCATGGGACTTTGCTTTGTTTCACCTCTGAGACAGCAATGAATGATTGGTCCCATATGTATGCAGCATACACAAGTCTTGGAGCTCTGTGCATACAAGACTTGCTGTGTAAAGTTGTTATTCTTTCTCCTTTCCTCATGCTTAGAATGCATATCTGAACTATTACCTCTTCCTGCAAGATGTTCGCAAGCAGTTTAAGTTGAACAGGAGAAAGTGAGCCTTCCCACTCATTATGTGTAATTTTCTTTTGATTTGTTTTGCTCCGTCTTAATGGGAATGGAACACCATGTAGGTGTGGGCGCAGATGATGGGGTGGGTAGATTTTATGGGGAATGAGCTGAGTAAGCAAGTTTGAAACCAGCTCTCAAAATTATTCTTCATACAAGCCTTGGGGAGGCAATCAGACACTTGTTTTAGAATCCCTTGACAGATCCTCATGCTCTGTTTCACAAAATTGTGAAAGCAAAGGATTATGCAGCCAAAAATAAATGGTCATGTCAGCTCCTTCTTCATAGGAATTCAGTTTGTTACTATGAAGTCTGTTGTCAATAAAACCATGTGTCTTCTAGTCCAGAAGACCCCGTACATGGTGTGTGTCTGCTCATGTCGAAGACTGTTGATTCACCTCAATGAGGCAGCGACCTCACAGGATTATCAGGATTTCCCTAAGCTGGTCCAGAGCTCTTGAGGTTGAGGGATCTATACAGAAAGAAAGGGTAGAAATTGTAGAGCAAGTCTGTGGGCGGAAGAGGGCTTTCATCCATCCTATCAGTCCGTGGTCCCATAGGAAACTCAGATAAATATCAACGGGAAGCTCTAACTCTTACACAGTCCACAGTGTGGTAACCCAGAAGCACGAAGGGGTTCAGAAAGAGGAGATACAGGTAAATGCCTCAGCAGAATGACTCTGCTGAAATCACATGGCCACAAATCTGAAGGGACTGGAGAACTGAAAGGAAGGGAAAAGATTTCTTATAAATGAGCAGATGTTTGAAAATTCCTGAGAGTATCAGCAGGTTGTCACAAGTCCTGCAAATCCCACACACTCAGCAGAAGAAACCTATGAAAATTCTGCAGGGGGAACTCAAGAGCTGCTTTCAGTGGAAGGAAGCAATCTGGCCTATAATTAAGTTTTCATCTCCTATTATTTATCCAACATCATAGCATCTGATCCAACATCTACCTTGACGACGCTGTTTATTTAGTTAGTTCATTATATTTCTCTATAATTTGTTGCAGTTGAGCTGAACACAATGGCTTAGAAAAACACCATTCCAAACACTTTCATCATCACAACTTTCTAAATGTCCCAGCCCTGCTTGTCGCCAAGCTGAGAAAGAAGCATTACTGTTTCTGTCACACTTGACTGCAGTATTTTGCCCCTAAAAATGCACCCACACCTGCTCTAGGACCAGCTATTCATTCATCCTCCACCAGCCTTCAGAAGTGATGAATATGGAAGGCAAAGGAAGACCTAAGGAGATGCTTAAATGCAGGACGTGAAAGACAGAGATGAGTGACAGAAAGATAGCAACCTGTATTTGGCACACCCTGCTTTTCCAAATTGTAGTTTCACATTGTGCTTTGTGAGCTGTATGCTATTTTCCTGGCTGGGGCTGGGACCATCTTCTGTGTGGTGTGGTAATAAAGCTTCAGTTACAACAGGTATGGGCCATTAAGCAAGACTGCAAAGGGTCTCTGATCAGTTACAATCAAAAAAACTTGAATGAGTCTTAATTTACTGTGGATGAAACTGTGCCAGGATCTGCATCATGTGTGTGCATCAGTTAGACATGCTCAGACCTGTGACAGGCTTCTATACAGCAGAGAACACCAACCATAAGGAATAAAGCCAGGGAGACCGGGTAGTTCAGGTCCTGTGTGCCCCGTAGATGATTGGAGGCAGCCATCTTCGTATGAAAAACAACAAAATAATGAGGATCAGCAGGTCTGATTCTGATTTCAATTATATTTATGTAATCCAGGAGTGGCTCCACCAAGATGTGGAGCAGTAATGGTGGAAAGGCAGTGGCAGGCCAAGAATCTGTCTTAGGTAAATAGGCTTCATCTATAACACTGCCAAGGCATTGTAGATGGTTCAGTAATCAGAGGTGTGACAGCAACACAGTCATGTTCTAGCTAGCTTCGAGAGTATGTCGGGGAATCTGCAGCTGCACAGGCTATGGAAGGAGCTCCATATGTGTTTTGGAAGGAGTGAATGAGAGCCATGAAGCTTAAACCACCATATCTTCCTGGCTGTTGTTGGTAGATGAAAGCTGGTTTCAGTACATTTCACATGCTGCAATTGCAGCTCTGAGTGTAGTGTAGACATAGTGTTGGAGGCCGGCAGACGTAAGCTGTGATTACTGTAAATCTTAGCAAAGAAATGCACTTCTTTAAGGCACACGTCAGGTAGTTCCCAAGAATTTTGCAGATAAAAAGGTCTTTCCACAGACACAGAAGGACTTTTTTTTCTTTTTCTTCTTTTTTTCCTGTTTTCTGGCAATCAGACAAACTAAGGGATGGTTTTGATTCAGAATCTGGAGCAGATACGGGGAGGATTGATTCATGATCCTTTTCTTTTTTTCTCTTTTAATGGGCTGACAGACTCTGCTCCAGGCCTGTGTTCAAAAGGCCTGATCCAAAACTCACTGAAGTCAGTTCTTGTAGAGTGCAGTGTGCTGTGAATTTGGCTGCAAAGTACTACTCAACTACTTCTTTCTTTGCAGAGAAACATAGACCATCAATTTCTTCTTAACTGCCACAACTACTAAACAATCCCTAAAAAAATCTACCATGCCTTCTTCCTGACAAAGCTTCCTGTCCCCTGTTCTGTACCTTGCTTTTCAGCAGTTTGGCACTTCGCTCTCACAGATAACTTGGCTTCTGTCCTTGCCCGGTGGCAGGAATATCTGCCTGGTCCCATGCTGTGCTCTTCATCTCCTTTGTTCCCTGCACGCTGTTCCCAGACAAGCTCACATGGGCCACTGAAACGAAAAGCTTACACTATGTAACAGAAAAGAAATATGTAAGCAACCAAGATGTGCCTGTAGCAGGAACATTTTCTCTCATCTTCTCCTGTTGCAAAAATCTTTGGCATTTGTACGCGCGCGTGCACACACCCTGCCCATCCTTTACTGTCCTCTTTGCTATAACGACTGCGTAAGACTGAAGGCTCCAGAGGGCAGGGTCCTGGTGTATGGCATGCTCTCAAAAGCTTCGTGCATGCCTGGCTGCTGTTTTAATGATCAAGGTAAGGCTACCAGTCAACATACCACATTATTGCACTGAACAGGCATCTGGTCCTTACACTGTAAAGTCAGAGCCTCAGAAAGTCTGCTGGGAGGCAGATTTTAATGCCAATCTCTCTCTCAGGTGTGAATAACCAAGCAGGCTATGAGCATATCCTGGGATGCGGATACTGCAGTCACTTTCGTTACTATGCATAGACAATTTGGCCTTCACTGGAGCAACACTGAAGGCCGTCCACTCCATTTCCCAGCAGGCTGGCCTCATTGTTACAACTCCGAAGCCATTTCATTCTCTTGCTACATGACTGTGTAAGTACTTTAATATAAACAGAGCAGCTCCTACAGGAAACACACACCTCAATGTATTTATAACCTTGTGGCTCACAGTGTATTGAGAGGTGGAATATGTTAGTCCAGGTCTAAAGTCTCCACTGGTTCAAGGCAGAGGCTTGCATGTGAGGACTTTAACCCAGGAGATGTTTTGTAGGTATTTGGCAGCAGAAGCTGCTCAGTCTCCTCCTCTTCAAGCTATCCCATTTCTTATAAAACATCCAGGTAGTCATGGAGGAAGAGTGTGAAGAATGACTCCTGACATGCTAGTTAGAACATTCTCCTGGAAGGTGTGACATGCAGGACACTCAACCCTGCTCCAATTAATGGTTAATTATTTACACAGAGAGGACAGTGTAAACAGGAATGAGAGACCTGGCCCTCAGCCCCTGTCTCCTGGATTAACTGAGAGGCTAAGAGAAGGAGGGGGTGGAGGATCAGCTCCCCCCAGCCCAGGCCACCGTCTCCCATAGGTTACATTTCTTCCTGTGAACTGTTGGTTAAATGGGGCACTCTTCCTCCACCAGCCCTGTGACCCCAGCCCTCTACTCCTGAAGATATTCACGGCAGTCAACCTCAACCCACAAATAGTTTCACGCTGACAAACCATTGCCCAACGCGCTGAGCCTTCACCAGAAAAAATTCACCAGCTCTGCGGGACCATCCACAGCCAGAACGGCCGCCCGAGCACCTCCATCCTTCTGAGTTCCCTTCAGGTTGCTGAAGCAGGCCAGGTAGCCTTATCTGCACCCTCTTTTAAGGTGCTGCTGTCAGACTGCCAGGCATTTTAAGGTCCTTTGAGCGCAAGGTCTAATTTACCTGCTAAGTGTTTGCACAATGCCGAGCACAATGGGGTCCTGACTCTGGCAGGGGTGCCCAGACACTGCCATCATTAACTATAATTATCACTGATTACCCAAATCGCGGTTCACGTCATGGGGCACACTCTTCCCCGCGCGCAGAGGCCGCGGGGGCTCCGCCCGAGCGCCGGGCAGGGGCACCGCACCCTGGGCCGCCGGCCTGGCTTCCCGCAGCCGGGGCAGGGGACAGGCAGCAGGCGAGGCTGCCCGGACGCTCCGGGCAGGAGGCAGAGGCTCTCGGCATAGCCTCTGCCCGGGGCCCTTGTGCGTCGAATGGCGGCTCTGACAAAATATTCCGGCGCTCTCTCCCTCAGGGCTCGTTGCTGGCCGGCAGAGTCTGCCGGGGCCCGGCCAGCTGCACTGCGGCAACCCCGCAGCTGCTGTCCGTGTCTGCAGCACCCTTCTCCCCGTGCGAGGGGGCATGTGGGGCTCGGGGGCCGTAGATACGTCGTGTCTTAGGACAGGCTTACGAAAGCAAAGGGAGAACTGTGAAATGCTGGTTGCTTCCATCTGCTAGGCCTTAATTTTGGCACATGCAAATTAGTAAGCACTGCATATTGGAGAAAGTATAGAGAAGAAAATGATAGCTGCTTATTTTCGCAGACTTCATTAGACCCTGATAATTACCACTCTGTATGTTTTAACTATGTAAGAGCAACACGTAGCCTGTGCACACATGGCAGCAAATAATTCAGAGACTGAGTCAGTCGATGCACATCAAGCCGTTCTACATACATTTATCTGGACTTCAAAATATGCTGTTTTTCAAGGCACTCCATGCACTTCACTGACATCTACTTGTCCAATGTGATACTCCTGCCAGTGTGGCCTTGTCTTTTCCACTGCACTAACGAGAAACAAAAGCAAATAGAAAGCATTGTCTAAAGTGAAGCCTAGGCTAGCAGACATAACTCTCCAAGGCATAGCTGGTTTAGGCTGGGATGATTCTCAAAGCATCACTCAAGCAACTTTACAAAGAAAGCGAAGCTTTATCTTCCAGCTGGGGAAGCAGTGGCAGAGCACAGGGCAGTGGCAGAGCAGGACCTGGGCTCTGCAAGTTTCAGCATGGCAGACAAGCTTGTTCAGGAGAGAATCAGGCTCACAGTAAGACCCTACCTGTGTCTGGTCTGTGAAGGTTCACCCCCCAAATCCTACTGTACTTCTGCTGTTACCCTCACTGTCAAGTGTACATATTTCAAAAGCCCTCAATGATATTTTCCATTAAGTTGTATAGAACATTGCTGATATTTTCTGATTTTCAAACAGGACTTTTTGAAATTTACAGAAAATGGTGCTGTGTAATACTTTTGGCAGCAAACTGTGGAACCAATGCTGCAAGTCTGTGATTCCAGTTCTGGTAGCGGGATGATGTATTTCGCTCTTGGACAAGGCCTGACTAGCTACAGTTGCAGCAGCACTGGGATGTAGCCAGCACTTCTTCCAACTGAGACTGAAGAGTTTTTAAAATAACCATTGCAGAATTAGCAGAATAGTGCTGAAGATCTGAAATTTTAGAGTCCAGCAAAAACAGTTTAACGTCCTCCCATGTGACTTTTCCATCTCATTTTTCAAATCCAAAATATTTTACTGATATTCTGATTTTCGAATGACTCATGTTAAAATTTATGCCATGAGACACCAGAAAACCAGGACACTGGACTCTTTTTGCTCCGTGCGTCCATCATCTAAGCAACTCTTGGAGTCATACCAAGGTTGTTCACAAACACTTGCAAGGTTTCATCTCCTTACTTTGTACACACTTAACATGGAACAGTAATTTTCACTTTAAATAGTTTTGGATACTTTTTAATCAGAAAAAGTTTTATTTTTAAACTCTTTGCATGGAAGAACTGGCCAGCTGAACAAGGAGACTTCTTTTTCCAAAGTTGACAAAACCTTTCCATTTGAACATTTGTATAATGAAGCTTCTTTTCCACTTAGAAATTGCTCTCAATGTTAAATTTTACACTGAAGAATAAAGCTGAAAGCAGTAAAATATGAAGTCGTCTTTTCAGCTTTGCTTTAATCGAATGTCTGTCTTGCTTGATGAAATGTCTTGCCTTGCTCCATATTTTCCTAATCATCCTCCTGAGTTTCCTTCCAAGAGGACATCTTTTTGTCATGGGTTAGGTAAGGAAAAAATGTTGAAATTTCAAAACTCTTTGTGGACAGGAAAGCTATTTCTCATCTTCCTCCGCTGCTAAACACTTCCTTGGAGGAGGCAGTGATATACATAGGTGGCATTCCTGTGGTGGACTCAGCGAGCAGCTGGCTTTTGCTAGCTTTGCTGTGCGGAGGCAGACCTGAAACGTCCACGGGGCTCAGCCCCTCCATGCAATGGGTTGGGGTTAACCACGGGGAGCAGAGGCTGTGCAGAAGTAGGGACTGTGGTCCCTGGGTGGCACCCAGGGATGTGGCTCATGGCATATGAATCACTAAAACATTTCTTCCAGTTCTATACTATTTGCTTTTTAGGCCAAAAAGGCAGAGTTCTCCTGAATATGACAAAATGTTGATAAATGAAATGTAGATTTTGTGATAGAACTTATTAATCTCCCAACCATCTCCATTCAGAATATGAACTGTAGAGCATTGAAAACTACCCTGAAGACATATCTACTCTGATACAGCGGAAAGATCAGCTACATCCTTCCGAGTTTCTTGAATGGAGGATGCACGTCTTCTACCCTAAAAGAAGAGAAGCAGACGGGATGTGTTGTCAGCCTCTTTGCCCTTGGCATTTAAGCTTAAGGTCATTTTTAAGCTTAAGGGCATTTTTTGTTAGGTACCTGTTATTCATAGCAGAAGGCATCATATTGCAACTTTTTTCTGAAGAAGAAAAGAATTGTCCCTCCTGAAGTACTATTGGTCTCGGTAAAATCATTGTGTAATACTTTCAATATGCTTGTATCTTTTCTAATTGCAAAAAATGAAATAAATTAAAATCAAAATTTAAAAATTGCACCATACTGTCAAGAGCCATAAAATAACCTAACTTGACAGCGTAGCTCTGCTCTCTGTTTTGATTTTCAAACCCACGTTTTCTCAGCAAAGCCTCCAAACAGCAAAAACATCCAGCATTACAGATTTACAGATGTTTACAATTATAGGCAACTGAATGAGAAAAGCAGGCTTCATTTATCAGTCAGGATTCGGGTTTTGCTTTTATTTGATGTGATACCTACTTGTGGGCCCTTCCATGAAGTTGCACAATTGCAGCTTTTGAGGATTATATTTCATGGTCATAATAGAGGGGAAAAAGGTTTTAATATGTTTTCTCAGGCTTATTATCTACTTAACCTTCCAGCATCGTTGCTCACCTAATTGCGAGCTTTACAAAAAACCCTCATGCAACATGTCCTTTTGTGAGTTCATAACAGAAAACTTCTTCACAATTACTGGGATTACTCCAAACCAAACACTGACCTTGACAATCCAAACAGATCCCCGTTGGAGGCTATCAAACTATAAAGCCTGATGCTCACTTTTAATAAAAAGATTCATCTCAAATTGCTTTTTCCTTCTGCATGTCCAGTGTGAGGGCCCCATGCTCCTCAGAGTAGGCTGAGTAACTCCAGAGATGCTGCAAACAGAGTCTTTTTTTTATAAGTCAAGCGGCTTCCACTGATTTAAAAATAAGTGATGGTGAATTCAAAGTACATCTTGACCCAGACAGTTATCTAGGTTAAAACAACGTCTTCCCAATAAAGCATCAAAAAGAGCAGCGTCCTTTTTCATCACATGTAACTCTGATCCAGCATCCAGAGCCGTTTGCTGTATTGCACAAAATCAGGCATAGTCATTTGTGCTTTTGCTAAAACGCAAAGTAGTTTTTTTAGAAGTCCTTGATCTCACATCTTGGGATGCTTTTATGATTTTGCCTCTACCACTGTCATGGGACACTGCTGCAAACACAGAAAACTGCTCCAGTCCTTCTCCAATGAGGAGAGTAACTCCCATCCTCCGCAGCAGTGAATTGCCGGGCATAAGAAAGAGCCAAGTTTCAGAGAAAATTGTGTTTACCTGGGTTTCCTGCCAGCCACAAAATCTCCTTCTAGGTGTTATGCTTAATTTTTTCACTTTCGTCTTTTTTTTTTTTTTTTTTTTTTTT
>Ga0065711_1026747_pt1 | contig 60713 bp, 35 predicted proteins | sample Hoacrofraction12_FD_59098 | JGI IMG/M metagenome (GOLD analysis project Ga0065711, IMG submission 59098) | Hoatzin crop microbial communities from Cojedes, Venezuela - Epithelial fraction 12 v2 (version 2) | ecosystem: Host-associated > Birds > Digestive system > Esophagus > Crop | place...
GGGGGGGGGGGGGGGTACAGGAAGCACAGGGCTCTGCACTGCGCATCTGTCTGCCGGGCGTTTCTCTTCATTGACAGAATCCTCCACCGCTTTTTATTAAGGACGGGAAGTGTTTTGCAGGCTGGAGGTGACTCTAGGTCTGCTTGTCTCAAGCTTTCTAGTGACTCATCTGTCTGCAGCTGATATGATGTTGTCCAATATATATTTTTTTTTTAAACTGCAGACAGCGTAATGTGCTGAGGTATTGAAAGGCTGATTTCTATTTTGACTGTTGTCATGTTGGCTTGCAAAGCATAAGGTATGTGTCACTTTTTGGGGTTAACCAGTCTCATTCAGCAATTTTATTAATAGCTTCTATGCTCATGAATGAAAAAAAAATGCAAGTTGTTGAAATTGGAAGGAGTAGGAAGGAATTTCTCATTTTTTCCGGTTTGCTGCAGATTTCAAAGGCTTTCCCCAGAAAGAGACACTCATAAGAAGGTGGCTGAGTCTCATTCTGCCTGAATGCCGCCTCAGTTAATTACACCAGATCTAACTCTGGCCCAGTTATGCTACAGAATATATTGAGGCTTATGAATGAAACCTGCTACACACCAGCGTGTTAAATAGACAGCTGCAATGTCTGGAACTATGTAGTAGTAGCTGAGAGGCTTAGAATTTAGAACAAAATAATAAGTCAGTAGATTGTATTAAGTTCGTTAAAAAGATAAAGGTAACATACAAATTAAAGCACAAAAGAAATCAGTTTGAAAGGATTGTCTGAAGGAACTGAAAATATTTCTCTAGCCACTGATTGCTACCTCTAACCCAAGAAGTAAATGATAACAAATATGCCGTTTCTTTTAAAGGTATCTGTTTCTTTGGTTTTAACTGTATTTAAGCACCCTGACCCTTCTGTGATTCCTCTGCTTTGTGAATAAAACTAACCTGTTAAGCAATCTGCATGGCATTTACAAAAAGCACACAGGTTCGGGAATTCTGCAGCTTTCATAGTTTATCATGTCTTTCAAGGGTGGCCAGATCTCATGTCCTTCATTGCTGATTCAGGGCATTTACCCCAAGCAGAGCATCTCTTCAGAAATTATGAGCTTGGAAGGGAGGGGATCTGAACAGGGCCATCTCTTAGTGCCTGAGTAACCCCAAAGTTACAGCTAGAGGGGAGATGTACTGAAGGCAAAGAGGCTGAGCTGGGGAGTAGAATTTCAGCTCTGTTGCACAGTTCCTGGTGCTGATCCAGTGCAATGAGAGCTTGCCTCTGATCCAGTGGGCTGCAAATGATGCCTGTAATCTTCGGTCCCTAAGTGCCTCGCCAGGATATTAATAATTCTGTGTGTCACAAGGGCAGAGGAAATGAATTAATTAATCGAGGAGCTCAGATTGTACTTTAATGAAGCTGCAGGAACAGACAGGTCTGCCTGAGCCACTTGCTTAACAACAGATACTGGTGGATAAACAAAGCATGGGAAAATAGGGAAACAGCTGAAATGTCAGAGAAAAAGAGGAACCCCCCTGAGACCCTTGAGTTTTAGTGCAATGGTGTTGCATTCTTCCCTCAAAACAGAAGTCCCTGAGACTGAAGTAACAGGAGAAAGCAGACTTCTGCTCTGGAAGTCTTAGGCAAAGAGGCAGAGGGGCCAGGTTATCCCTCTGGAATTTTTATCAGCTCCAGCTGCTTTTCTCCAGGCTGATTCACCCCTGTCTCTAAGGAAACGTGGGGAAGATATGGTGTTTCTAGCAACCTGGAGGGATCACAAGATGCCTTGAGGGCACTGGGTGGATAAACATAAGAATTTGAGATCAATTATCTGTGCTATTTAGGTTGGCTTTTCCCTCCCCTTCCTTTGCTGACCTGTGACAGAAATTGTATTGAGGTGATTCATCCCCCAAAATTCTCTTGGTTACTATGGTATACTTTGCAAACAGCATGCACACATGACATAACCAGTCACGTGTATGTGCACTGAAAGTGTTATCAACAAGTCGGTGGTGGGCTAGTATGAAGTTTTCTTAATTGTGTTTTCATTCATATTAAGGAAGTTGCAGTAATTGCAAAGATAAAATTAAGAGTAACAGAAAAATAGCCAGTGCCTCTGATTCATGATGGTGTTTTGTTGAACAAGATGAGCCCCTGCAAGCAAAGTCTCTGAATATATAGAATAGAAAAGGGATTATTTCCCCATGGGACTTTTCAAATGCGTTTCATGCAGGTGCAGTTAATGGGTATAATGAAAGCGTCTAATTTCTTTGCAAATACAGCTACTAGCAAAATATTGTAAGAATATCAAAGACCAGAAATTCTGCCAAATCAGTGTAGCTCTGCTCATTAAAAAGGTGATTTTGGTTAAACAAGCTACAGATTTAGCTGTCTGTTTCTTGACCAAAAAAAGGGTGGCCAAAACCTGTGAAGTTTCACCCAACCATATTTATACAGCCTCGTAGATAGATCAGTATGTGTATCCTGAATGTTATATTTGTGCTGTGTGCTATTTGACAGAAGGCTTCAGATCCATGAAGCGCTTAAAAACATCTCTAGAGTTTATTATTAAACAGCACATACAAAATCACATACAGAAATGATCAGAGTCCAGAATAGCGCTCTCAAGTTCTTGACTCTGTGTGTTCATCGGATTTGTTGGTCCCAAATACATCCTTAGTCTATACAGCCTCCATACTCTTGTAGTCAAATACATGTGATATCCTGAGTCAAAGGAAAAATCTGCTTAGGAATTATGGCAAAGAAAAATCCAGCTTCTTGCTTGTTCTCACAGGGCCTTGTCTCCCCATGAGAAAATAGGACTGGTGTTAGGGGTATTAAGTAACGCTGCCGAGCAAGGCTGTACCCTGGGAAAGTGAAGGTCAAAGAGAAGACTGTAAAAGGCTCACCCGGGAACACACCGCACTGTAACAACGCTCGCTGCTGGGGTTTGCGCATGCATGGGGTTTAGAGGAGTAGGTGGGAAGAGATGTTTATCTGTACATTGAGCTCCTGTTAATGGTTATCTGAAAGCAAACTTACACCTGATCAATGGGACATTGTCCCGTTGTCTACTTGTATTGGAGAGCAGGTGACCTTTTCTGCTTGGGCAGTGGCAGTAGTTGCCTGGGCCCCTGCACTGATGAATGCAGATGCAAATCCCCTTGGTGTTTCTCAACTCCCACCATGCTGAGTAAAGCCTCTAGGAGGCCCTACGGCAAAGAGAATTTCCATACTGTAAAACTGATACCCCTGCTTGCAGAGATCCCCACACTTGCAGAGTACGTGGAAGCACTCTTTCTAATTTGTAAGCAATGCTGCTGTGTTTTGCATCAGACAGCACACAAATAAGGCTTGCAAAGGTGATGCTGCACCTGGCTCAGAGCTGACTTGCACCCTGACATCTCCGCTGTGCTCCTACTGTCGTAGCTTCAGTGCTTGCAGTGACCAAGAGCCCAGCTTGAGCCTGGAGGGGGACCCCAGGGCAGGCATGTCATAATGTTGAAGTTGCGAGGGCATGTTGCTCTAGAGAGGGAGGGAGACAGCCAGTGTGAGGTGAATCACACAGTTCTGCCAGCTGATGTTGCAGAGCTTCAACTTTCTCCTTGTATCAACTACACCTTCAGTCCATGACAGACCTCATCCACAACCATAGAGGACTCCAAGGTAAATTCACAGGGTAGGGACTACCTTCGCTCCCACCATTAGGTGGCTTTTTTCAGCAACTGGAGTAATGACCTTCAGTCTTCCCATTGTAAGGACCAATAAGCACCTTTGGACTGAACACAGTTTGAGCCCCACTGTAACTGGAGGGAGCAAGTGGACAGAAAGGAGAAGAATGAGGACCCTGTTGCTGCTCACCTGTGCCCAGACCACAGGCTACTGCTTTGCAAACCGTCAGTCAAGTCATGGGCCATGATCTAGAAATCTTTTGTCAACAGCACTAGGCAGCTAAATTTAATATCTGCCTGTCCCAGCACGTCTGCCAGAGCAGAGCTGCAGAATCCTGTGCTACAACATGTTGGGTTTACATGAATTACATTTTCTTACATTAGAAAAATTATCTATAAAAGCAGAAGAAAACCGCATCCAGTGAATAGTCTTTTAAACACATAAATTTATGATAAGCCCTGTGAACTACTGAGAAATGTCTGTTAGGGCCCATAAATGTGCTGGCTTTCAGTCGTGGACTTAATTACCCTGCGTGCTGCTTTACTATGTACTTCCAACCCATGCAAAGAAAATACATCGGAGCTAGATATAACAGCTGCTCATGTTTTACAAAGATTCATCCTTTTGGAAAAATATATGTATTTATTAGTTCTGAACAGACAGGCTTGTGTTGATAGCTGGCTTTCATTTATTCGGTAGGATCCTATAATTCCTTTAAATCAAACCTGAGACCAAGCAAAGTGTGAGCACTTCTATAGATGTAAATTCGTGAAAAAAAAATTGCAGCGTTACTAATTTCTGATTAATCCTGACTCCTGCTTGAATGTGAAGTCTTTATAGCAGGATAGGAAGTAAAGCTATTTCACCATAAACCCCAAAAGAAGTCTAAGAACTTAATAATTTTTTTTTAGGGAAGAGTGCAATTTAAAGTCTGTTTTCATTTCTTTTTTTTTTTTTTTGTTTCCCTGATTGGCTTGTATTTGTGAGAAATATCGACTTTTCTGGGTTTATTACACTTTCTCACACCTTCCTCTCTGGAGATTTAAAAATCTGAGATGTTTTTAGGCTCAAATACTTTGATTTTATTGGTCTTCCAAGAGTTCCATGTATGGCTCAACCTTACAGTCAGCTGATGCTCTTCTCCATGGTTTAAACAAGACTGTTAAAGAAATGAAACCTCTAAGGACAAAACCCATCAAAGGTCATTTATCAGACAGTTAGCAGAATAAGCAGCAGCTCTGATAAAGCTTCTGATGGGCTGAGCAAAAGATCCATAATCCCTTTGCTTAGTAAATGTGGGCAAATCTGGAGCTATTCTTCCTAGCAACCAATAATTTGACATAAATTACACAGCAACTGCTTAACAGGGTTTGGAGGGTGGTGGTGTTTTTTCTTTTCTTTGCCCTGAAGATGAACTTCATCTGTGGCGGGGCTGCCAAATCCATTTCATTGTAAAGAAATTTGCTTTTTAAACTAGATACCCCTAGGGACTGAAATTGTGTGGAAACGAAGCCAATCCAATTGCTTGGCTCTATCTATATTGGTTGGATGTACGTTAACAAATAGTATCATTCTTTGCATCTTATATTTACTAAGCTATTTATTTATTGGCTTCAGGCTGTGTTCCTGGAAGCCTGTCAAGCAGCTTAAAATGCGTGGAGCCTGTCAGAGCTGTGGGGAAGGCTCCCACCTTAAGACAGACAGCTGTGTTACTGGCTGAGGAGCGGACGTGGCTTTTTGCAAGGACCTGTTTCGTATCCCCTGGATAATTTCTGCTTGCCGGCTGGTGCAGGGGGGAATCCCATCTGCAGTCCTCCTTCCTCCCAGCCCTTCTGGGTGGGTGCTTGAGCCCTTGTGTGCCGCCTGTGAGGGATACCAAGGCTTTGCTGGATGACAGTGCAACTTGCAGTTGGTTTTCACTCTTCTTTACATGCCAGTATGGATGGCTAATGGAAATCTCTGTCTAGCCTAAAGGAAGTCTCAGAGCAACAACAATACGTGTCAAAGCTGTAGTGCTGGACAATTATGATCTTTCTTCTAGGAACACAGTTATGGACTAAACATTCATTTTTTCACTGCAGCAGTTGAGAGTGCTGTTTCAGTTGCAGGGTAGGAGAATGGGTTTGCTGCTGGCTTTGAACCTATGGGATCCAAACTCCAAGATGTCTGTAGGTGCCACTGCAATATAGACAAACACTTTAGCAAGTGCTTCTTGTCCCTACACTTTGGCTTTAGATTGCAGCAGCAGGATATGTGGCAATCTTTTCTGCCGTTGAAAATCTTTCCCCTCCAGCCTATCCACTGTCACTTTACAGCCTAACCATAGTAGAAAGGGTAAGTATAGTGCTCAAACTGACAAAAAAATACAGCCCAAAAGGGGAAAAAAATGTTCTCTTAGCCAATCAGTGTGGACTAAAGAATGAGTCATGTCTGATGTATTTAAAAATATATGGCCTGTTTCTGTAATGTAAAACATTGCTACAGCTCGCTGTTCTAATACAGTGGAAATTCCATATTTATTTCTCATGAAGCCTATCTGTTATGTTATCCGATTGAGTTACTTAGAAACAGCAGTCACTCCAGTGTTTCAACAGGGGACTATAACCAAACTTTCCTTTGTGATTTTAGTGTAGGCTTGTCTTGACAATCCATGAAGATGATGTAACCAGAAAACAGCCCATTAATCTCATCCGAAGCTTTAAATTCCAACGTGCAATAAATCAAGTTTAAATGAGTTTCCACTGAACAAAAGTAAAGGGCTTTATGAAAAACTTTCATTTTCAGTGAGGGTTTCTTTTACTGTGTATTATTATATAGTTCTTCCAGCAGCAGCTTGTTATTCTAAAGCGGGAGGGCACTGGTTAAATTTCTTTTTGTTTCTGCATTCTTATAAAATGTTTTGTTTAACAGATGCAGAAGTTGCTGAAAAAAAGAAAGGCAATTTCAGTGTCATACTCTTAGGGGGGGAAATATGCAGAATTTATTTCTTTATGGCCTATGGACAAGGCTGATTATACGTTGGAGCAGTGCAGAATTGCCAGAATCAGCTGGAGATGTCTGAATGCTAGTTGGGAATGAATCCGCGAGCTCATTTTCATGTTCTGGCACCTCTAAAGCACTAGAAATACAAAATTAGCTGTGCTTGTAGACTATGTTTTTTAAAGCAGTCTCCAGCACAGAGACATTGGCCTGTGTTTTTTACACATCAAATTTGGAAATGCTGTGAGTACCTGAAAGGATATAGCAGAGGTGTGTGAAAATGCGGTTTTATATGCCATTGTTGGTTATAGATGCTAGAGAATTAATGTATACAAATGCACACACATATGCTTGACTATACATACAGCTACACTAAATAAGCACTTGCAGTTAAGGCAGGCTCTCACTTGGTGACTTTGCAGAAGTTGTTGGCTCCGTCTCCCTGTCTATAGATGTGTCTGTCTTCCCCCAAACCTCCTGTTTGTTCGCCCAGCTTCCCTCAGACACGCATCGCTCTGCAGAGAGAGATGTTAGCTAAGAGGAGAGGAGGTCTGAAAAGCTAGGTCTGTGCAAAAAGTGCTCTGATCTTTAGCAAAGTTTTATTACGCCTTTTCAGCACCTGCCACCTCCTGCCTGCTGTAGGATGCAGAGGCTCTAGGATTACTAATGCCTGCACCAGACCTGTCAGGCTCCACAAAGCCTCCAGTCAAAGTCATATCAGCCATTCAAGGTTTTGCAAAAGAAACAAGAGGCCCTGCAAGGGGAGTCAGAGAAGGGAGGAAAAGTGCATTTATGTCCTCCTTGTGCTGTCTTTGAGATTTTTGATGCGACATTTGTAAGCACGAGTGGTGTGGAAGCAGGGTCAGTGGGTCCTTAATCATTTAGGCATTTTTTTAAAATCCTCCACAGTGTATTCAGAAGCTATAGACACATTTGAGTATTTCAGTTCCTTTTTTCTCATGCTAGTTCCTTCTGAGAATGATGACCTGGGGCCGGAGGGAGAGGAAAAATTAAGTAAAGCTAAGCAGGGTGATTTTGCTTGGAGCTGTTAGGAAACAGCACTGTTACCAGAAAAACTAATGAGCCAGTAAGCTCTAATGCTGGGGTGCTGTCAGACCAGTGGGAAAGGGCTGGAGCAGTAACCCTTTCCCCCAGGTCAGCTATAACCAATGTAGCATGGCCCTAGAGAAAGAGGAAGGAAGCCCTTCTGTGTAAGTAGCTTGTCTGGGATGTACAAAGCTACTCAGTGACCTTTTGATGCCTGAATTTTTCTGTGCAGAAAGTGCAGACAACAGCATTCTCTCACCTTGCAAGGCTGCATGGAGACAAAATCAACACAGTTTGAGAGATGCCCAGACACCACTGCTGCCCAGGCTAGTGTTTTCAGTTGGAACTGCAGGCCAGCCCAGGAGTCCTGTCATGGGGCACAACTCTGCTTTGCCTGGCATGGGGACAGCACCAGCCTCAGGGAGACGCTGGCTTAGCCAGAAACACGCAGGAATTAAGGGCAGTTATCTCCTCTAGTTGGGCACGTATTTTTCTTTCACAACACAGTGAGGTTCTGTGGGGACAGCTGTGGTTGTCTGAGGGTTCCCCATATCTGCATTACTGTTTTGCAGCAGTCGTTTTGTTTTTTCCATGAGCAACTTTGTACCTGCTTGGCTTCTACGTATTTGTGTCTTATGCAAGGAGTAAAACATAGGATAGTCTATTAATTTTTCTTTTGAATATAGTAATGCCTGGAAGCATAGTGGGTGTGAGAGGATAGGGAGAGGTCTCTCTGGGTGTCATGATTAAAGTGTCATCAGGAAGGGGAGGGCACCTGTGCTATGGAGGCCAAGCTCCCGAGCAGCCTCTGAATGCCTCCCTACCCTGCCTGCCCTCTGGGAAGGTTCAGCTTTGATGGCAAGGCCAGGTGAGCCACAGAAGACGTGGTCTATAGCTGCCAGAAGTGCAAGCTGCTGAAGGTCCCTCCTCGAGGGCAGGTCTCCACTTCCCATCTTCACATGGGTGTGCTTGTGTCTGGGCATCTGCCCTGATGCTCACTGAGGGCTGTGGGAGCTGGACACTTCTTCTTTCCGTCCCTCCCTCCAGGACTTTTCTGCAAATGTGGAGATCTCTGTGGAGGTTGGTGGAGTGATAGGAAACATTTCTGATCTCTCTAAGGAGTTTGACTAAGGAAAACCAAACATGCACTTGAGTACAATAAATGTTTTGGGTCACTTTCCATTGGATGGAGTAAATGGAGGGCATTTTTCTTTTGTCAAAAGTGCAGCAGGTTGATGCTAGCTGAACCGACACTGAGTGTAAGGAAAAAATCATAAACCAGGTAAGCTCTTACTTGTATGCAGTAGTCACTTCTGCAGAAAATGCAGGTAAAGTAGAGCTAACCATCTGAACAGGAATCAGAGTCTGCCTCTGTATCTGAATTATCTGTGAATTTTGCATGGTGAGAACAGGGAAGAAGAGTCATGTCACCACATTCCTCCTGCACTCATGACATCAAATACCACTTTGTTGGAAATTGTGGCAACATCACATTACTGTCAAAACAAAGAGACAGAGCAGAAGGACTGCAGAATAAACATGCATGTTCAAGTATAACAATTCACATCACGGTTCCTCTTGCTCCCTTAGTTCAAGAAAGTGTTGCTGAAAAATATGTCCCAAGTCAGTCACAAGCTATTGGAACTATTACTGGTGGGTTAGGTGGAAAAGAAAGGTATTTCCCACCCACGGAGAAATTATAACAGACGCTTACTGGCCTGGGTGATGGAAGAGGTAAAGATGTATGAGCAAAGGGGTCCCTTCTGGCCTTAGCCAAATATACAAATCCACGAATTTCCTCTGACTTGAGCAAAGCTCTCGCTGAACTGAGGAAGAGCTGAAGCATGCAAAAGTTTGCCACAGTATGTTCTGTAGTAAGTAAATATAGCAAGAAATAGCATGAAAGGAAAGTGGTTTCCTGATTAAATATGACCTAGGCTTATAGAGCTCCTCAGCATGGGAACAGTTCAGCTGGCCAGCAGGCCAGGTTTGCTGTCTACCTTACTAGGTGATCTCTTTAATTAAAGCCATGTCAGTGTGCTTCCACCCCCTTCCAAGAAGTATTTTTAGACAGCCTGAGAAACACAATAGGTTTGCTAGTGTGTGTTCTGTTAAGCTAACCAAAGGCATATGTGAAGGCACGCCTTCCTTAATAAAATATTTAGTGAAAGGATCTACTTCTAAAATCAGCAGAGAAATCCTCTCGGGAAGTCTAGATTTCCACAATAAGAAACTCTCCTCCTTTTCTAGCTTGAGAACAGTCACCTCTTGTCATTACCTTGCCCCTGCTGGAGCTGTCAGTTTTTCCTTTATTTGGTATAGCGTTTCCCAATAGTAAGTACCCAGGACAGGCAAACAGGTTCAAAAACATTGCATCAAATCTTCTTTTGAGTCCTTATCGAGGCTGGGAGCTTTTCTACTAAGTTGCCTTCCCATCTAATTCTTGCTCTCCCCCCCTCCTAAACTCTTTCCTGCTTTATTAGCTATACCGTGAGTATTTCACGTTGCCCATTTCATAGGGCTGGCTAGCCAGCGTGTTCTCAGGCACTGTGCAAATCAGACACAGTTTCTGATTTTCATCTCTTTATGCTTCCGGCCTGAAGTTAGCATACCTGGAAATTGCTTCCTTTGTGTTTCTCTAAAAGCCAGCCCTTTTCTAGCTATATGCAGATGAGACATCTCCCTCCAACTCCATTCTTGCAGCAAGAAGAGGACAAACAGGACAGTATAGTCAAGTCACATGTAAATTGTCTCGCAGCATGAGCGGGGGCAAGAGCCTTGTTGGATCAGCCTTTGAATCATAAACATCCAGCACTAGAGTCTGGGTAACGAGGCCTCTGTTACTGGCCTCTGGGTGGGAGGAACGTGCCCAGCCTTGGGTAAACATACAGACTTCTAGAAGCCCACCAAATCTGAGCTCAAAACCATGTCCTGGAATGAAGGTTGGAACCTGTATTGCAACTGTACGGTCAGGGGAAGCATCAGTTTCAAGTAAAGGAGATAAATAAAGGAGCTTAGTTTATTCCCTTGAACATAATTACAAAGTCCAGGGCATGTGTAGAAAGATGTATGGGCTTTTTGATCTCAGCTTCAGGCTTCTGGAGGGATTTTATGTTTCTTTAGGACTTTCTCTGAATGCTATTAGGCTCCGGAGACTCTGGGGCTGTTGCAGCCTCTCATTGAATAGGAAAGAACAACAGCGAGTGCAATGAATTAAACGCAAATTTTCTCACACTCTCAACTTATGAAAGCCTACGTATTTTTCCTTAATTATAAGCACCTCCTCCTTTCCTGAGGCCCCTGACAACAACCCACCAAAAAGCCCACAACCTCAAAAGAGGTGTTAACTCTTTTTCCAGGACGGGAAAAGCAGTGTTTACCCATGTATGTTCATTTCCAGGATGAAATATGGTAAGAGGAAGATCTCATATTTCCCCTCTCTCTTTGTCATCAAATGTCAATTGGTTTGTGAGCTTAAACTCAGAATCATAGTGCTGGAAGAATCCTCTGGAGATCATCTAGCCCAAACCCCCTGCTCAAGTATGGTTGGCTAGAGCAGGTCATCTATGACCACATCCAGTCAGGTTTTTTGACGTGGGAAGTTATTCCATTAAACTGTGGTGGAAAGAAACTGCAAAAGAAGACCTTTGTGAAGAGCCAGAGGGCACAGCTTCTTTCCATTGGACCTATGCTTGGCCTCAGCAGGCGCATTTTAAACCGCCAGTCTCAGCAATTTGTCAGAAAGTTGTTTTTATATCACAGGAAGAAGTGAAGGAGCTATTATCAGCTGATGGAGTTTCATGCCGCCCATAAGCACAGAGCTGCAAAGCCCAGCACTGAACCAGGATGTAGTCCTGCAGAAAGCATAGATCTGTACCTGAGCTGCCTGTGAGGGTCTGTGTGGTGGAGGAAGCCTTGCTTTTGGTCCCTTACAGTGTTTCTGACAAGGTGGCAGGCTGGATGCAGAGCTTTTCCTGCGTAAGAACCGGCTGATGCTGAGTCAGGCACAGTCTCTGGAGGAAATAAATAGTATCTGGGAATGGTGATTTTGTTCCTTTTCCCTCTGCATTTTCCTCTTTTTTTCTTCTTTTTCCTCTCAGTAACCTTGGAGAAGCTCTAGAGAAGATCAGCCAGGGGAGCCAAGCTCTCATGGTGAGAGTGCCCACCTCGGCATGGCTGAGCAGAGCCACTGCAGTGCCCCAGTCCTCACATGAGGGTGTGGTGTGGGATGCTAGGTCTTTGGCATATCATAAACCAAATAAACTGATTGGGTCACTGTCTGTCTTGCTCCAATGAGGAAAAATCCAAGGAAGTCTGGCATAGTGGAAAATTACTGCGGATAAATAAAAATGTCAAAAGGAACAGAAACTTCTTCTGATGTATGGCCAGGAAACCTCAAGGTTTGCAGGAAGCTGTGCTGGTGATTCAGGGGGTGGTATTCTTCCCTTTGAGTCAGTCCTGAATCCATGCCTATGTATGACCACATCTGAAATACGGCTCCTCTGACAGCACAGTGCCCATGAACACTGTGCTGGAGGACTGGCTTGTCGTTGGATTTTTCTTGGAAAAATCCCATCCAGGAAGAGTTCAGGCTTGACCAACTTCGCCGATGAAAGCTGGCAGAGTCACAGCAAAGGCTTTGTAGCTTTGCTTCAGCAAGCAGAGGTATTCAGAGGTTTTAGATCGGATCCTTGGTTAGTAAAAGTCAGTAAAACTCTGGCTGAATTGCAACTGCAAACAGTTCATCTAACACCATTAATATCTCAAATCTGCTGATGAAATGGGAGGAGAGAAGAGCTGAAGACTGGTAGCTTTCTATTTACAAAAAGACCACTATTAGTTCTACAAACCAAGTAAAATGCATTGTGAACAGTGAGGCAAAAGTGAGCAAAACATTGATAATGGTCACTACTTGAATGAGTTTCAGCTCTCTGTGTCCTGCCAAGGCTGAAACACTTTGCTTCACACAAAGGGAAGTTAATTGGCAGTGGATCTCCCATCTTTACCAAAGCCAGTGATCCTACAACAGCCTGTTCAGACATCTGCGCAAAGTAAGTTGGTTTGCTGCAATGCTGTGGACAGGATGTAGGATGGCAAATCATTTGGCACAAGTTCACACGCTGGCTGGAAGGACCACATAGGAATGATTGGCTCGGAGGCTTAAATACCTTCTCATACCCAGGCACAGTCCTCACAAATCTAGATTCAGTCTTGATGACTGGAACATGTACAGAGGTTTGTGCTGCTACTACTCCTTAGCAGTACCAGTTCTGATAGTGTTTCTGTCTGCAGATCAGTCTGTGTGGTGAGTTGTAGGGAGCAGAAGATCCTTTAGCTGGGGAACTTTAATGCTTGGGAAGAATGGCAAATGACTAAGAATGAGACCTTTCATATAGTAAGGCTTTAATGTTTCCTTACAAATGAAGAGTCTATTAAAAAAATGCAGCTGATGGAACGTGAGAGTGATAAGGCCTGCAGACACACCTTTAAAATAATATTCCATCATTTTATACTAGAATAGTAAAATAGCAAACAGCTTGAGAAATTATTTTCCATAAAAGCTAATACACCAAAAATAATGGGGCTTTCTACTGATTAATGCTTTGTAAAGCAGTGTATTGATGCAGATATAGTGCAATGGATGTCAATGGTGCAGAAGATAAGTTTTGTTTAAGTGTTTTTATGGATTAGGTTGAGATTGTAGGACCCATAAGAAATTCTGGACCTGTAATAGCCCTTAAACCTATCTTATTCCACACTAACCAGAGACTTACTAGGCTCCTAATATACAGGGACTTATGCAACTGTCAGGTCATCTAGCTGTAACACAAATACCACTGAACTTAGTAATATTACCTTCAGGGTAACACTTGACAAGACTTTGATCAGTTGCTCATGTATGTGTGGACTTGCACAGATATGAGTGCAAGCAAGGAGAGAAGGCTACAGAAGGGGTGTTAGCACTGCCGCTTTTTTTTTTTTTCTGTTGTCTCACTTCTGGGAAATTAAGTGTTTCTGGCAGTATCTCTTTCCAGAGATGTTACAATATCTGTAAGCCCCGTGCTCTTAAGACTTTGGGAGCTATCTGAATAGGGAGGGGACTCTCTCCTGCATGACCAAAGCCCCTTGTTCACACCCAAGCAGAGTCTACAGTAGTAGTTTTCACTAGGCCACTCTATGAACACCTTACAGAGCCGATGATCCTTGGCTGAGGAATGGGTGCATCTTCTGTGGAGTCCTGGTTTGAATACAGAGGAGATACTCCATCACTGAAGTGCAGTGAAGCAGCTTACACAGATTCATTTAGTCATTTAATTTCCAAATCCACAGTGACAGATGGTGGTGATGGTCAGAGTGGATTCAGTTATACAAATGTGGGAGCATGCTGAAATGGATATTGGTTTGCTCTTTTTCTGCCAACAGCTTTTGACAGAAACCATTTCTCTGCTCCCCAGATCCACCCATGAATATTATGAGCTCAGAAATAAGGCCTTCAGCCAAACCATTCTTGGTATTGGTTTTGAAAAAGCAAACAAAAAACAAGTGATGAGGTCTGTCCATCTGTTTTTAACCCATGTTTAATCATAGCATGTTTTCTCAATACAATCAATTCCTCCTGTTGCCCTGATGGGATCACTTAGGTGGTCATCAGAACTTGGTGGTTCTGACTGAGCCAAATTCCAAGGAACCTGTATTTCTCAATAGGTTACAAAGCAATGCTTGTGCGGCAGTATGGTTTCTAGCTGCATGCTGTAACGCAGCAGTGGGCTCAGGTTCTGAAGCTCATTCCTTGGTCCTCATCACTGTGTCAGTAGCCTTTGCTAAGCTGATGAGAAGGGATTGAGTAGCGCAGGAGAGGGAGAAGGTGCCTTGCTAGAGGAGCAGGCAGAGAAACAAGCATGCTCTTGAACACGATGAGCAGCATGACAAGGCAGCCACGTGTCGATCTGACCAGCTCACCTCACAGGTATAGCATGTGGGTGTCACTGTGCTGCACCAGTGTTGTCATGTTCAGTGACAGGGACATTATGGACAGATGGAAAGTATTGTCTCTAAGTTGCTGTCCACAGCTTCCTTGTGAGTCAGTGCAGAGGCAGCTGGATAATCTAAGTTAAGGTATTTTAGGAAGCTAGGCTAATTATTGTGGTAATACCAAAATTGTAGGAGGGGAAAATTCTGTCGGGGGGAGAGAATAAAATATTTCAGGAGCTTGCTGATGGTGATTTTTGCTAGGAATTATCTACAGTTATGATATACTTTCATTAAATCTAGTCAAAATACTAGTAACGAAAAAATATCATTCAGATACTTGCATGGATTGCATGAATGCTTTTTGCCTAAAAATTTTTTGTTTCCTAGCATTGAGTGAAAGTAAAAAGCAAGCTTGAGCTCAAGCATTCTTTTGTGTTCTTCCTTTTGTGCTACACAAAACAAAAAGATATCCGAGAATTTCTGACCAGGTCAATTTTTACGCTAATGACCTCTGCAGCAGACAGTAGTTCTTTCTGTTGCTCACCCTTAAATTAAAATAAAGATTGTGGGCAGGATCTTGCTTTTGTGGACACAGACGACCTGATCCTTGTAACTTGTTTGAGCAGAATAGCCAATTCCGCCACAAATAATTTGCAGAAATATGTGTAGTTTGTTTGGGTTCTGTGGAGTATTTCTGTGTTTGGGTTGTGTTTTTTGGCTTTTTTTTCTGAAAACATCCTTTATCCCTTAGTAATTATGCTATAAGCATTTAACTGGGTAAGCAGTGCCAATGAAAACCCTTCTAAAATATCATTTTTCTTGGTCATCCTGCCGGTAGGACTTAAACTTAATGACTCATGTGAATCTCTGTTCATCTCTCCCAGTGGGAGCTAATAAATCCTAACAGAGTAGCTGCTACTTTATAGCTCCGGGAAAGATGGAGAAAACGAGCTCTGTTATAACTCCTGGTGGATGGAGGACACAAAAGTCAGAAGACTTAGGGAACATGTGGTGATCCTCCAGCTGTTCTACACATCTGTAGCTGGAGACACTGCAGCAATCTCTTTGCTTCACCATGTGTTGGTGCCACCTGACACTGAAATGCCCTCAGGACACCAAAATGCTTGCAGTCTCTCACTCCTGCCCAGTAACATATTACTGTTTTTGAAGGTTTTGGTCTTTTCTGCTAAGAGCCTTATTTTGTTAGATCTGTCTTATAGTTGTGGTGAGTGTGGAATGGATGTACTGTGGATTTTAACTGGACTGAACACCTCTGCTGTGCTTCTCTGGGATATGTGGGGAGTGATCTCAGTGCAGCAGCCGGTCTCTAGTCCAGTGGAGATAAGTCACATCCATATCCCATTCTCAATGTCAAGGGAATGATTTACTGGGTGCAGCATCTTTCATAAATGGTGACATATGCACAAAGTATTAGCGAGAAGCTCAAATGGGGGATTGGGGTCCCAACTTGCTAAGCACAGGGCTTCGTTGTGCAAGGACATGGCTTATGTTGTCAATGCGTAACAAGGACTAGCAGATGAACCCAGCCAGACACAGAAGCCCAAATAACTGTGGGAGGATGACTAACATGTCTGTAATCAGCAGACACCGCAGCACGCTGCCATCGTTCACTGTTGTCAGAGCTGAGGCAGCTGCATAGATGAAGTTACGTCATCCCTCGCTGCCTTGTCCTGCTTGATGCAAGGCTGGGCTGGAGCAGGGTCTGCCCAAAGACAGGAGGTGGGAAGGATCCCCTGTGAGACGAAGGTCCTCACGAGGACCAAGTGCTCAGGTCAGTCTTTGGTATAGGATGGCCAAAAGAGTTTCATAGGGCTTGGGCAGGCTGGGTGTTGTGCTTATGCATACTAGAGCTGGGTGATGCAGAAGCAGCCTAAAGCCCAGGACGGGTAGGAGCCACGGGGCCAGCAAGGTGAAGTGCGATTTTTCCGGTTCCCATCTGCACAGTGGCTAGCTACGCTCGGGGTAGGGTCAAGGGACTCCTGGCTCTCCAGCTCTCCTCGCCAGTTGACTGCAGTGCATGGGGTATGTTTTAATTCAATACACTCAGAGGAAACTTAAAAGATATATAGAAATCTCATGAATTGGCTGGGTAAGCTGAGAGTGTATTTTAATAGTGGTGTCAAGTGGGAGCTGTTTGAGGGGAATTTCTAAGGGTAGGTTTTGCCTTTTGATTTTGCTGTAGGCACTACAGAGTTGCTTGTCCTCAGCTCCTGTGGTGATCAGTCTCACCGTTCAGGGTTATTCTTTTTTCTGTCAGCAAAGTGCCTGGCCTCTGCCTGCCATTTATCCATCACGTGTCAATTTAACTCTCATTTCAAAAAAGAACAAACTCTTTCTCCCTTCATTCCCAAAGAGAAGTGAAGTTATTCTTTCTTTAATATGCAACATCTGGTCTTTGGGATCTACAGCAAAAGCAAAGAAAGCATGAAAATATTTGGGTGGAAAAACATCCCAGCTTTTTTTATCGTGTCCCACAGAAATGCCTCCCACAGAGCTGCATGAGAAAAGTGAGAGTAGAGCTGACAAACAGCCCACAGACCAGCGATTCATTCCCTCCACTTTCCCTTTGCTTTCCATTATGCCTTGCACCTCCCCAAAACATCATTTGTTTAGCTGAGGTGGGACATCAGTTTTCATCTGCTGCTAAGGATCCCTCAGTGATAACTCGGATAACTTTGTAGCATATCTGTAGCTGATCAGAAATGCTCTGGCCAATTAGCTTTTTTGTCAAGGAATCAGACTTTTTAAAAAGTAAATGTTGCTTTTTTAATGAAAAGATTGTGAACTATGCAGAAATATCCATGGAAAACTTTTACCATTAAGATAAGCCCTCAAGAAATCCAGAAATCGTTCTGGTTTGCACCCCAAACCACTTGTTTATTTTTTTTCTGGAAACAATGCTGTGCTAATTCATGGGAGCTCTAGCACAGATGCTGCATAGCACTGACCTTCCTCAGCTGCGCAGCATTTTCCAGAATGCCTTCCCATCATGTCTTCTTGTGGCAGAGTGCTGATATACCATGGGGAGGCCCTTGGCTTACAGAAGATAACAGGAAATGACGGTCGTCACCCAAACCAGAGGTTCTGCACTGCAGAAGTTTCCCTGAGTGCAATGATTTTAGTTTTATCTAAAGTAGCCAAGTTTATGTATTTCTGCCTCAAAGTTTACATTGTCATTAGGCATGTTGTTGAAATCACAGGTAAGTAATTAAGGCATGTCACAAGATGATTTCACTTTCTGCTGGTTTTCTGCAGTATTTGTTCCGTAGCTCAGATCTGCGGCAACGGATTCATCATTACAAGACTAAAGGAGAGAATATGACTCTTAGTCACTTTTTGAATCTCTGCATCATGAGTTCGTTGGCATTCATCCTGAGTCTTAGTGTAAATTAGAGCAGCCTGAGGTTTAGTGTAAATTTGTACCAAAAATTACCAGGGACTGACTCCAGGACTTAAACCAGACTCCTACTCTCAAGCCAGGTGTGAGACCACCAAGACTTACAAGATCTTTTCTCCTGTTCTAACAGGGAAACACATCCAGCCCTCCTGGGTAAGAATTTTGTACCTTAAACCAAGCCTGGTTTCAGCTGGATGTCAAAGTAAAGGATGCTCAGTTTGTCTTGGAAATGTTGTTTCTTATCTCAGTGTTTAAAGCGGTGTGAGTTGGTCCACTGACCTCGATTGTGAATGGTGCATAGCTGAAAAACCTCATCTGGGTTCCTTCTGGAAAATCAGAGGGTTAAATAAGATGTGAAGTATAGCAGAGTCAAGTCTGAAGAGAGGTCTGAACTTCATGTCCCGGTCCAGACAAATTAAAATGAGAATGAGAACAGATTTGCATGGATTAAATCGGTTGCTGATGGATAGGAAAGGAATAGGAATGGTTTCTTTATTAATTTCAGGAAGTAGGAGGATGGATATTCAACACAAGATAGGCAAAAATAGGAAAACTTCTGGTGCACAGATCCTGTGCTGGACTCTGTAGACCGAGATAGTCTCTGAGGGTCTTGAGGACTTACTGGAGCAGCTAGGCAATCTGAGCAGGCTGAGCACTGGCAGCACAACACGCAAAACATGATTGTCTGTCAGGGTGAGAGACAAGTTATTAGAGGAATCAGAAGCTATGGAAATGATTGGTTTTGTACCATATCATTATAACTTTTAACATGCCCTGCGAAAAGCAGTCGTTATGATCTAGACCTCCACCTCTTTCCAATAGTTACCGTAGCTCAAAGGCTGAGGTAGGCTGTTGGAGAAAGGAAGGATAACCCCACTGAGATTTTGGGTGGAGTCATGGATTTGCAACATGTGCTTATTAATACTTTCCACTTGCATAGTGGTTCCAGATAGTCTTCGAAGATTGCTGGCTGTCTGCTAGACCTGTTAGAGTCACCTTCAAGACACCATCCTTCACTCACACATCTGTTAAAAAATGAACAATGCTGAGGACAGGGAGTGGCTCCTTCCTCAAAAATATTTGGGATCCACTCAGCTGTAATGCTGGCAAACAGTAGACACCAAGAAGGATGTGCTTGCACTCAGTTAAGGACACGATTCTGAGAAGGATCATGAGGAACATTGTAGAAACTTAGGGGATGGCCGCTGAGGGTTCACCCATTCTGAGCTAGGCAATCACTCTGAATTTCAGAACTTCTCAGATAGTCAGGATATCTGACAAAATGTTTATACTGGTGGATCAGAAGTAACATGGGGTTATTCTCACCATGGCTACTTGGTGGATCTCCATTGACTATAATGCAATTCTCGGTACTGAATAACAGAAATGACAAAACCTTATAACCAAACCTGAAACTGAAAGACTTGTCTGTCTGGAGAGATGCCACACTTTTCGTCGTGCATCCAGGAGAGGGCAGAGATAGGCATGAAAGCTCCGCTAGCTATTTTGGCCATGCCTGTCACCAGCTGTAAGCTGCTGCCTCTCCTCTGATGGTTGGTGCAGGCCCATGGCTTTCATCAGATGGGACCAGGGCTTTCTGAATCTCCTATACAGAGTGGGCCTGTGGATAACTCCTTCATACTGAGGCTGTTTTCTTAGTGACTCAAAATTGACAAGGGACTGTGATTCACTGTATCTTGAAGCCCTGAGGGACTTTCTGCTAATTTCAGCACCCGAAGCAAGAGGCAGGGCACGTCCTGCTCAAGGAGGTCCTGCTGTACAGAGGCAGGGCAATGCGACAATTTGCCTTCCTCTCCACAACACTTCACTGGAAGCATGATCTTTGCACCTTCTTAGAAACCTCTGGAGCAGCTGCTCATACGTGGTGAGAGTTCCTCTCATGAATGAACTGCACCCTATAGGATAAGAAGATTGGAGGAAACAATGGGTGTTTTCCTATGCGGTGTTTCTGGAAAATTTTTAATTTTTCTTCCACACTTCCGCTACAGATATGAGCCTGGACCAGAGCCAAACTTTGTTTTCTCCTGTTTTTTAACCACCTCCTTCCCATGAATTGGGAGTTGCTTACGCCGTAGACAGGAATCTCTCAGACATCAGTAGCTCATCATATGGGTCCTACTCTAATCACAAATGTTATTTGCAGTTGATCCTGAATTGCTGTAGTGGAAAGATTTGGACATGACCAATACAGTGCTCTTCATACAAGAACATGAAATATTTCCACATAGTAGCTGGTGTCTTTCGATCTAAATGGGAAAGCCAGAAAGAAGGGGCAAGGATCATGGCAACAAGGAAATGCCCAAAGCAAAATGTTTCTGGTAAGTATGACTCACAAGAGTCAAAATACTTCTCCTTAACCACTGGCTAGCTGAGCAAGAAGAGGAAAAGAAGATAAACAGGACAGGACAACAGAACAGCATCTCTGCAAAGTTTCCAGTCCTCCTGCCCAGTCTCTGAACACTGGTTTCCAAATGTCTTTCCCTCTTTTACAGCTTATTGGCAAGGGCAGCGGGTGCTTCAATAGGATCCTTTCATATTATATTTTCCAAGAAGGTATATTTTATGGGATTCTTCAGGATTAAAGTAAATCCAAATAAAACTGAGAATAGTAATAGCTGAGCTTGAGTACAACTCTGGTAATAATATCCTGATTGCCTATAAGTCTTTAGAAGCATCTGTCCTCTATTTTCTCTGCTAAACTATGCACAAACACATGTGTATATGCATATATTTATACACACCTGAAACCTTTAAGAACCAGGGGTTGCAAGCCCAGATTAGACCAACAGTTCATGTAACTGATTTCTTGTTTGCAAGAGTGGTCATTTCTCAGTGCTTCAGATGAACGTGTAGAAAGCCCTTTATGAACCAGTTCTCAAGATATTTTGCTTCAGAAAAATACTTCAGCCTGCAGAAGTTAAAGGTCAGCTTCAACCTGAAATATATAACTTTTCCAAGTGCCTCTGATTGATTTAGATAACTCTGGATATAGTTGTCCTCTATAATTTCTTTATGTCCCTGCTAAACTCTCAAGATCTTATTCTTCAGTGGCAGGGGCTAGCTGTGCACTGCATGGAAAAATGAGGTGAGGGCTGGTTCCCCAGATCAGTCGTGATTAGCTGCTTGAAATGTGAGTCTTCAGTATCTTTTCTGTTTGCAGTCAGGCTGCAAGCAGTTCATTAATCCTGTGTGGGATATTCTCAGTGCAGAGATGCCTGCATAGGAAGGTGATGCTCATGCTTCTACCTGTAGCGCTCTCATGATACTTTGTGGAAAGCTTTCTTTGAGGGCAGAGGAAACAGGCTAACACTGTAGTGGACCAAACTACTATGTTTTTCACTCCCAACAACAGAGAACAATATTTTATCTGAAAACAATGCAGCCAAGTGTTTTTATTCCATAAGAAAAGATTATTTTCTGCATGGTATCCACTATTGGCAATATCAGAAACTTTTTTTTTTTCCCCACACCAAGACTGGGATGGCTTATGACATCTTAGAAAAGTGGACACCAGTTTTTGAGCTGTTCCTTGACACAGGGTGAATTTCCACTGCACTTTTAGCCTGAGTTTGAACCCTGACTTCAGCCTCCCCACACAGAGAAGCCTCCCTGGGGGTGGTTTAAGCCAAAGTCAATTCAACAGGGGGTATAGATAAGAAAAAGATGCTGTATTTCACTCGAGTTTAGATCACCCACTCACAAGTGCTGGTTGTTCTATGTTTCCTTCCCAAACTGCTCCTTACAGGAAAACATGTTCTCCATAGCTGCATTACATGTTTGGACATTCATCTACACTAGTGCAAATGCATAGAAATATTTATATTTATTTTTATTTTCCTTTGCAGTGAATAAAATCAAAACACAAGGATACAGAGTGTAGGACAGGAAGAATTTTTACTTGAAGTTCAAATCAAATGGCAATTGTAATGATAGATCATACTGATGGATGAATCCTACTAATGATCGTACTAATAGATGTCATTGTACTGATGACTTTTACTGATGTCTAAAACTCAATGTATAAATTAAAAATAAAACTTGAGAGGAGTTAGAAAATATTTTTTATGATTTTGGTTGTGGATATCCTAGGTACTTTTTTGTTAGGAAACTTGGAGCTTAGTTTTTTAGTAGAAACATTTATCTGTAGGGATCTGCTTAGCACAGATCCAGATTGTAAGTGAATTTAGAAAGTTCATAGTCTTATATTAATTCCTGCATTGTGCTCATGTGGAAAAGCAATGTTGAATGCATGCAGTGCTATTGTGGATTTAATTCTTTTGTTACATCTTGGAGCAGGGACAGATGCAGCCCACCACAAAACTAGAGATCTGAAGGTACTCCTTTCTGTAGCAATTCTGATGGACAATGCAAACACACAACCAAAGAACAGAAATGCAGACTGTGCTCATTTTAATGGCTTTTCATCAGAAAAGAACAGCCTATGAGCATGTCCTGCATCAATGTAATACCACAGAGGCAATTAATTAGTTAGTATAGCCTGAGATTTTCTAAACTCTCTGATATTAAGCTCTGTCAGTCTTCTGCTGACATTGCCCCAGGAAGCTGTTTATTTTCTGCCTCTTCCTACCGTGGTAGGATGATGAAGTTAATTCCTCTGCCTCAGTTGCAAGTCACATCTCCCTGAATACAAACTGGGAATAGATGAATACTGGAGGAAGCCTGAAGCATTGCCAAAGAAAATCAGTGCAGATTGGTCTGACATCTAACAACATATTTTGCTGACTTCAAGTGAGTCAAATTTAGGGTGGGCTTTAACTGTTGTCAGCTCACCCTATGCATTCTACTTTAGTGTCCAGCTGTACCGTGTCCTAAATTAATCCCAGCTGGGACTGGGTATCGCAAAAAAAAAGGGAGGGACATGAACAGTGATTTAGCTCCAGAAGTAGCTAATAGGAGCCAAAGTTTTCTTTGTGAGATATCTACAGTTCTCACCCTGGACATAAGTTGAAGTAGGAGTGAAGAAATGTAGGATCTACTGGGTCTGTGTGACATTCTTAGGTGACCTTGAGTAGGTCCCTTCATTTCTCTGTGCTTCAGCTCATCATCCAAGTTATAGTTTTCTCGATTTGTCAATTTATATTTTATTCTCCTCAAAGCAGGTCGTTTCTATCTCTTTATAAATTTTTTCCCTTTGGGTGTGAATGTGATAGTCACACTCAGTAATATTTGCACTAACCTACTCATTAACGTCTCGTCTTTTGGTACAGTGCTAACAAAACTTGTAAATGAACAGTAATTTTTGCTAGAAACATTTATAGTGCTGAGTACATTCAAGGAATCATAGAAGGAAACATCAAAATGAATGTTTTCTTTGTAGCTAGTGGAACTTACAAAAATGATGTCTCAACTATAATTTCCTTTGAAGGAATATTTTTCAAGCAACTCATGGAGTGCAAAAAGTTACAAATATTTCATTATTATTGAGAAATTGCAAAGATTAAAATATACAGTGCTTGTTGCTCATGGCCTTGTGGTGATATGAAAGATTTAAAAACATGACAAAAGCATAATATGCTAAATTAATTGTAAACACCACCACCCTGAAAATTTTGAAAACGTCCTTTACCACTGCCTGCAATGTTGTGGTTTTGGTCCACCAGGAAACACTTGTTCACAACCTGAGCAAGTAATATTTCTCTTTCACAAGAGCAAGGCATCATATTGTCTTATTACTGCCTCAGTTGTCTCATTTGTTGCTCTTAAATGATATTGCTTAACCTCCAATCCCTTTTGCTTCAGCAACGAAAGTTGCATAGATGAAGCAATACTAGGGATAATGCAATCAAGTTACAGCCCATTTCTAAAAAACAGAAAAAAAAAAAAAGGTAAAGAAAATAAGAAGAGGAAAAAAAAGCAAGTTGAAGGGAAAGAGACTTGGGAAAAGGTTCAGAGCAACTCTGTGACACTGAAAAGTAAGAAAGCAGAAATTGTAACATTTTCTATAGAGAAAATGAAAGTTAAAAAGAAAGAATTGTGCAGTTGAAAGATTACAGCAGTATCTGTAGGAGATAACTGATATCATCAGGAGGTTTACAGGGATTAATTGCATTTAAGCAAGTTATTGCTAGTGGAAGTTACAGGGTTCTTCACTCGTTCTTGGAAAACTTTCCCATCGTGACTCTTGAATATGCTTGGTATGCATTTCTCTGCTGATAATCCAGACATTACTAGGTTGGACTCAGCCTAGATTAAGTCTCTGCTGCAGTCCTAGTACTCCAATATGTAGCTTTAGAAGGAGCTGGCTTTGAACTACTGCCTGAAGTACTGGCATGGCCCCAATACTGCAATGCTGAGCTCCGAACAGTGTACACTTACTAGAAAAAAGTGGACTAAAGGGTAGATGTACTTTAAAAATGAACCTGATGCAGCTCAGGAATTGCATGGTGAGTTGATGTCTTACGACTAAATGGTATTTCTCCAAGTGGTCAGAAGTAGGACCAGGCACATTATAGTCTTTCTGATGGTTTTGTTTTCTGTTTTTCCTTTGAAGCTGGAAATTCAGACTGACGCATGTCTGAGCTCATGGTCTTTGAGATGACATGAATAAATATGTAGCACCTGCAGGAAAAGTGAAACAAAGATCTAGTTTGGAGAGAAAGCTGAAAACTTCTGAAACGGTAGTGAGAAAGGGAGCTCGGTATATCTGCCATTTAAGATGTCTTGCATGTCCACACCAGGCATCATGTGGAAAGTCAGAAGCGTTTGTCCAGTGAAATGCATGAAGTAGTCAGGCTGCTAGAAACACCTGAAACCAAAGTAGAGAAAAGACTGGGCAATATCGTTGCAAATGTAACGCTGACCGCAGAACATGACTCTGTTGACTCACAGAGTTCTACTTGATGTGAGCCATAATTGTCCAACTTGGAGACTGGTCACACCAAAGCCTTTCCATATGTCTTTCTGGTAGCCTGACCTTCAAGTTACGGTGTTGCTGGGTAGCATACAAAGATGATAACAGGGGCTGCTTTTTCTAAGCTTCACCTTTATCACATGCAACAGAGCAGGAAGCAGACCCTGGCTGCCCAGGGTTGTGATAAACTTTGGAGCAGGTCAGTAAAGAACTGGCTCTTCCCAAGCTGCTTATGCATTTCTGACGGCTACATCATTTTTTCCATGTTGAAAAGCCAGTACTCTTACTGTTAGCACAGGGATGCATACAGTGCTTTTTCCCTACTGTGCAGTCTCCTTCTTGATGTAGAAAGGAAAAATAAGGGCTAGCGTCAGGGGTTTTTTCCATGCGGAGCAGAGGGAGAGAGCATACATCTCGCTCTGCGCTTGCAGATGGTTTCTGCAGTTAGCAGCAATACCTGGGGTTTCGGGGTTTGTTCCCGTCTGCGGATGGCTTAAGTGGTGAACAGCACAATGCGTTTGGTAATATGAAACAGTATGTAACCCTATCTCTAGCTTTGGCCAGAAAAACAAAAAGAAATTAAAAAAACCTCAGTGAACTGTGGTACCCTGTCTTCATCCCAACTCTTGCTGTTGGTACAAAACACCAATTTGCTGCCCTAAAAAAAAAAAAGCCTCTCTTCCAAAAAGGAGACACCAAGCCTCTCAGTTGCATCTGAGTTATGAAGTGTTAGAACTCTTTCCCAATGCAAGCCTTCAAAGTCTTTAGCTGATCAGATAAACACTTCACAAACATTTCTGCTGGGGCTGCAAAATCTTTTCTCTCTAGCATGCCTCAACCTAGGAGAACGAATAAGGACAGCAGATGATGCTGAAGAGATGTCTGCTGCGTTTCCTGATTGTGTAGACATAACACACATAAAGATTACCCCCTTTCTTCTCTTGAAATTAATGCTGATCTGACACAATGTTTTCTCTTTCCTTCCCCCTAAATCTGGTATGCCTCTTGAAATACATCTTAAAATCTGGATAGTCTGTAAAAGTAGGATCTTTACGGTTCCCCAGTCTCCATCATCTACCAGTGACTGTGGCTGTGTACACAGGCAAATCAGAGCTTTCTTTGAGAGGAAATCTAGGCTAAAAAAAGAAGAAATAACATCAAAAAAACTCTGTTATGTTTAGGAAAAAATGGAGGTAAACAAAAATATTATTCTCTTGCAAAATCATTACCACCACATGAAGTGATGGTCTAAGAAAAAGAGCCCATTGCCTGTTGTAAAGTCATATTCACAGCTACGTATCTGGGAGAGATACTTGTCCAAAACTTTTTTCAGATGCTGGCACATAGCCGTAAGAGGGCATCACAGGGTCGTCGCAGTGTACCTTCTCACTACAGAAACATGATATATGATAAAGGATGCTCACTGGTTTAAGGGCATTAACTGATTTACTGGCTGTAGAAAACCTTTTAGACAAGCTGGTTTCAGATCTTACAGGAAAAGAGCCACTGCAAATAGGGCATTGTTTATAAGCGAGTTGGGTCTCGAGGGGCCTATTCTTATCCCTGTCCCGTCTGCGAAGCTGCCTGGGAAATGTCAGCAAATTCTGTGCACAGCAGTTCTTCTGGTAAACATATGAAGCCAGCTTTGTAGCTACCAAACACTGGTTTCTGCCCTGGGAAAAACCAGGCAACCGCCTGTGATTCAGGCATCCCTCCAGTTCTCCCTTCTCTTGGTGGATTTGTCACTACTGCAGCACCGTGACTGTGAGTCTGGAAAGTGCCTGCTAAATTTACCTCTTGAAAAAGATTAGGCTCTGGCGTGAAGCTGTGCATGCTGGCCATCGCATTGGTCTGCGTGCTGAGGTTTAAGCCAAACTGAAAGCCCAGGCTGCTGTTTTCCAAACTAAAAGCTAAGATGCTGTAGCTTTCATTTGGCACAAAGAGGAACTGCTGTATGGACTCGCTGAAGGGGAAAAGGAAGTCTTATATACAGTGTGAACCTGAGGTTCAGAGGTTTGATTCCTATTCCACATTTCGGCAGCAGCAACTCTTTTGGAACACCTTGTTGCAGCTCAGAAGCTAGAAGAAAGAACTGGAGAGACAAGAGCTTGTAGCAGAGATCTGATACCCCGAAGATCAACGCAACATGGAACCTGTGAGCAACAGAGATGTTGGCATTTGGTGCATAAGCAAGGAGAAAGGAATATTCCAAATAAGGAGCGCAAAGATAATGAGACGAGTATTTGGCTTTCTCAAGCAACAGCAAGCCTGTGTGGAAGTTCTTTTCTTTTCTCTTTCCTCTCTCTGTACACAACCAGTCCACGCAAGCTTTTACTGTGGATGGACTTAGAGCTGGCCAAAGCATTTGCAAATTCTTGTCCTGCAAAGTGCCAATACTTTTGTATCTCTGCATGTTTTCAGCTTCCAACTCTGTTTGCAAAATGCATCCATCCTGTGCCAGCCTGCAATTTCAGTTGTGTAGTAGACACTCATTGCTCTGGCAAGTAAAGGCTGCTCGCTCGAGACAGTCTGTGGGACGTGACCCTGGTACTGTAAGCATCTTGGAACACAGACGTTTCTTTTGGGCTTTCGGTAATGCCCCAGGACTGACATTCATAAACAAAATGATCTCTGGGATCGACATTGTTCTCTAGATTAGGGTCCCACATCTGCAAATATTTGCACAAATGTTTATCTCTAAGCACATGGCTGGGCCCGTCAGTTTCAAGCTGCTTAACTTGAAACAGCAGGGAGCTGTGCTCGGTTTGGAGGGAGCCCTCCTTTGAACAGCACTAGAGCATAGAACAGGCAGAGGGAGAGTGGTCAAATGGACACATTTCTCTCACTCTCAGTGGCTGCCATCACGGCAGGAGATAGAGCTTCCAGTCTGCATCCAAATTCTTAGCAGAAGATGATAGAAAGCTGAACTTTGTCCCAGAGCATCTTGAATGCACCTGAATATTGCACCGAACCTTTCTGTTTCTAACCCTGCCTCAGTGTGCAGTGTGTTACAAAGCGTGCCCTTTCCTGAAGGTGTTGCCTGGATCCCACCATGTTGACTGATTCTCTCAGTCAAGGGTAACCTCATCAGGTGTATGTCAGCTTATGAACACAGGTACACAACTGGTTTTCAGAAGCTTAATAAGTTATCACCCATCAACCGAGGTGCAAATAGTGGCAGGGGGTGCTCACAGCCTGCCCACATGGGAGAGAAAGGAACTGGGCCAATATCTCCAGGAATGGAACCATGCTGCTTCCACATGGGACAGTAAATTGCTACGGCTCAGCTGGTAACAGTGTTGACTTGTTACGCTGGCATACACAACTCCAGGTCTCATCCCAAAGTCTGTAAAGACATAGTGCACAATGGTATACATAAAGGGTGTTTGGTTTTGAAGTGTTATTTTGCTTCTAGATAGGTGAAAGTTGATGCTCACGAGACATTTCTGCAGAAGTGTTATGATGTAGCCCATAACCAAGTCACCGGGGCCTTCTAACCGTTAATTTCTTTTGGCTGGGATTTTACCCACTGGCAGTGGGTAAAACTGAAGCGGTGAAGCCAGCATGCACTCTTACTTGGCCCACAGGTTCTCGTGACAAACAAGGACAATGTTAATGATAACTTCTTAAGGAATATTTTTGACAATTATCAGTAGTTGCTGCATGTATTTCCTGTTTGTGTGTGTGTGTTGCTTAAATTATTTATCTCTGGTAAATATAACAGAATATCTCAGATACATATTTACTTTTGATAGCAGTAAGAGAAAAAAGGGATTATGCAAACTTCTTCAAATAACAGGAAAGTAGTTTCTACTATATTGGGCTATTCCTAATTTTCAGCAGGCATTATGTTGCAAAGGAACCAGATAGATTTAGAAGCACGTACTACTTGTAAATAAAATTGCTTGCCTCTAAATCTCAGACAAGAGTGCCTGCTGGAAATGTGCAATTGCAATTTATGAAACAGGAAGCAAATATATTCTGTATTGTAACCCTCTGTGGTTTGGAGTGGAGAGATAGGAAGGGTATGATAGCTAAGGTGAAGGATACATTGCAAAGAAAAGGACTATTAACTCAGGGAATAATAAGTAACGCTTGTCACTTACTGCTGTGCTTTTCTCTGTGGGCCTCAGGGTGCTTTGCAGGCAGCAACTAATTAGCCATTGACCCCCTCTGCCTCTGATTCATGACGGGGATGTGCAGACCATGATGCGATGGTATGGTAAATCCAGCTCTCATGTTCCTAGCACTAGATCAAAACGTGATGGCAGCGTGATGCAAAACAAGATGATCCACTGTAAAGTCACTTTTCTACCTCAAAAATGTTCTTAAAAATGTGGCCAGATGAACTCCGCATTGGCAAATGTTACACTGCATTAGGAATTGTCTGATTTCTGACAGCCAGGCCAAAGCTAGCATAAAAGCATAAAGCTAGGCTAAAATCCGTCTCATCTACTCTGGATAATTTGACAGAAATGTGACTGTGTGAGCTGGCGTGATGAGAGTTACATTCACAATGCAAGTACGTAGATCTGGTTCCAGTTACCGTGAAATGGAGGTCTGCAGCACCCAGACCCGGAGGACAGAGGTGATGATTTGCAGTCCTGACTCCCTACAACTGGGCTCATAAAAATAGTTTTTGGCCACCTAAGGACAGCTGCTGAGCTGCTTTTGCTTCGAAATTGCTGCCGGGTGGCCTTGGCTTTCTCTGTGTTTTAAAGGTTAGCTATCTAACTGCACTCACCGGCCCTCCTTCTGTGGCCAAAATTTACACTAGCAAAAGATCTTCAGCTGAAATAAGTGCTCAGGTGCACTACCCAGTACAGCAGAGCTGCTGAGGCTTAGCAGGTAGGTGTCAGCTGCCCTGCACTTACTGCCTACATGTGTGCCCAAAGCCTGCCCAAATTACAAAGTGACACAACGTTGATTAACCTGTAATGAAAAGTGATGAAATTAGTGCATTTTGCCTCAAAACTGGGCATGGTTAAAGCTGCCTGGCTGTTTGCCTCATCCCTTTGCCAGAGGTTGCCTATCCAGAGACTGCCTATCCTACCCATTAGCAGAAGATAATCCGTGCTTATCTTAATTTACGGGATGGTGAGGTTTTGTCGGAGATGAGGATGTCTTTGGCCGGCACAGCCTAATCCACAGTGTCACCAAGATCTGATTCAGCAGGGTATGCATGTATGTAAGTTAAAGTAACATGCTTGTGCTCATGTCTGCCTCACTGAGCGTTCGCTCCAGACAAGCCAGCCGTTGCCTGGGCACGCGCCTCTTCTTTGCTGATGGGGCACATTTGGAGATGACCCACAAAATGCTTCTGAGCAGCGATTTGTCTCCTGTGGCATCTTTATCTATCTTGCATGTATGTGTCCATCACCAGAACATCTAGCCTTTAAACTGCTGGCTAGATGATACCTTTGTGAGATAGAATTGCACCACTGTCCCTGTTAACAAAGGGGGCAGTGAGGCACCAAGGCAAGAAACACTGGTTCTTATGGGATGAATTGTCCTTACCCTGAGCACTCTGCTGCCTACCATAAGGCCTGCTATTCTGCTGGCAAAGGAAAGAAGAAAGTAGATAGGAGAGGTGTCTTGGATGTAGGCTGCTGGATTGCAGTTTTCTCAGAGTTCAGAACTCAGCGGAAGCTCTGAGACTCATCGGTTCTCTGAAGATATTGCCTCTGCAGTATCAGAGTCTCACATCTCCTGCTGAGTGCAGAGCTTAGTAGGCCATCCGTGAGCCTGCGGTTTTCTTCAGAGACAAATACTGTTGCTGAGCAGTGTCTTGCAGCTGCGAGAGGCAGGGGCACCTAAATCCACTCCTTTTTTGAAATTGGTGGTACACCTAGATTAACTGTAAAATAAGAAGTCGGAGAAGTGGCATGCCATCCCACATCTCTCCACCATGCACACAACTGCCGCCTTCTCACAGTGTGGCCACCGGTTATGCTGTCAACTCTGACCGCACTTACATCTGAGCTCCATGCCAAAGCAGGGATGCAAATAGATCTGAAACTCTTTTCAGGCTAAATTTCTGAAAAACCAGCGCCTTTCTTTTCCTGGCAGCTCCAGTGGACTTTGTTTAAATTTCCTGATTTTTTTCTGCTGTTGAACCCAAATTTTTGAGTCTACTCTGAAAAGCAAAGCCATGTTCCCAAAACCTGAGGGCTGGCATGTGTGAGACGATGAGAAAAGTGAACAGAGCTCTATGGGGAAGAGATTTTACCTGGGCTTTGATTTCTTTTCTGTGTCCAACAAGAAAGGATGTAAGAACTTGACCTAACTTTGAATTCTTCATCGGCAAGCTCAGATGGCGTATTGGGAAAGAGAGGTCAAGCAGTGCTGAGTGTGCAGAGGTGGGCAGCACCAGCACGACACCAGAAGAGAAGGAAATTGGCACATCAAGCCCTTTTCTTCCTTTGTGCCAAGTGAGAGCAACTGGGGGGAATGGGTTTTTGCAATGTAGGAAAGCGGAAACAGATGCACTTTCTGCTCTGCCGGCACTGCAATCGGCTGTGCCTTGGGAAGGGTGTGTGGTGGGAGCTGCGAGATGCCCAAGCATCAGAGCGGGGCAGCTGAGGTCACCAGGGTGGATTTCAAAGTGAGAGCTGGCTTGTGTTGAAATCCTATGTGGTATTGCTGTGAGAATACAAAATAAAGCCATAGTTGGAGCATTTGTTGGTCTGTTGCTAGGCAAACATTTCAAAAACAATCATATTTTACGAACTGATTCCTTCTTGTCTTTTTTCTTTTTTTTTTTTTTTCTTTTTTTCTTGAGGCTCTTAATAAATTGTCCAGGGCAGAGTGTGATTTTTATCATCATATATGTTTGTTGCTCATATGAGCGCTTACCAACTTCTCAAATCACCCATCGGTTAATTTTCGAAATATCCATCCAGGTATTTGGCACATTGCAATTCAATACATGGTCGCATCAGTTCCTAAGGCGCAGGAATTGTTTCTTCTCCATGAGAACAGGCTCAGGGAAATCAGTTTTCACAGTTGTATTGCTGGTATGAATTTTCCTTTGTGTGAGGACTGGAAATCCTTATTTCTTAGACTTTATTAAAGAAAGTACAATCTGTTCTTCACAGTAAAAGGATAAATAAAACATGAAGTGCTTTAAATTAAACACACCAGATCAAAGCTATTTACTTTATAAGATTACTTAGTAAGTGAATTTAAGCTACTTGTCATATACCAGGATTACGGCCATGAAACAGTTCTTTTTATCTTTCAGGAGTAGTGGAAGTAAACCTGGATTCAGCCTTTTCCACATGTTTCTCCTTGTGCTGTGACGTCCCACTGTCCACGAGGATTTGTTAATTTGCCGAATGTGCTTTTGCAGATGGCCTCTCTAGAGTCCTCCCAGGTCAGCTTGCTTTCCTAGCTGTGATCATGGGGCCACAGCGATGAGATATGCTTGCATCAGGGCACCTGAAGAATTATGCATGGACGTTTGTTAAGACATGCAGATCAGTGCTGGGAGGGCAGCCCTTGGCATTGGCTATGCTTTGCCAGCAGGAGAAGAAAGGGTTGTGTGTTGCTCATAGACCCAGCTGCTTGCTTTTGCTCTGCTGGGCTGTCAATAAGGCCTGCATTCACTACATGTAATTTTGAGCATCTATCTGGCATACCTCTCAGTTGCCCCAAACTCCTTCTCTGGGATTATGGCCATGAAACAGTCTCTGGAACTGTAAACCCTGCATGCTGACGCATGGATGTTGACGCACTCTGCTGCATGCAGAAGCCTCCTGGCATGTCACCAGCCTCTCTGTCCAGTTTGACTGTCCCAGGAAAGCTCCAAAGCACTTAAGCCTGGTTTTCTGTGAGTTTGATGTGAGATCGTTCCTGGCACAAACACCAGAGCAGAGATCTCCTGCCTTTCTCAAAGCCATGGGCTCCCAGCTCTGCTCCAGGCTGGCTGACCGGCCCAGCAAAGCTTCTGTTTCAATCTCCCTTCTCCTAAGTGCATCCCATCCTGAGCGTGAGGCTGGGCCACACACTCCACTTTTTCTCAAGGGCAAACAGCTGAAGGTAGGAGATCCATGTTAACCCAGGTCCTCGCCTGCTGGCAAGGGGCACAGGTGGCTGGTCCTTGACAATGGCAATGGACACAGGTGGCTGGTTTTCAAGGCAAAGTATGCACATCACTTCCTGGGCTTCCTGACATAACACCAACTGTCATTGCTGGAGCAGCCTTGAGGACAGCCATGCTGGTTAGCCACAAAAATTAGCAGCTAGTTTCTCAATGTTGACTACTGCTATGAATTTAATTTGATTAGTATCAGCAGAGGATTTCAGCTCAGATTTATATTTGTCATTCGTTATTCCTGCTCAGTGTCTAGTATCTTGTATTCTCTCTCATCATCCCAAGATGACAATCAGCTCATCCTCAAAGAGTACATGGGATATACTTGAAAGCACATGACTTCGCTCAATTTCTTCCTCTGTCTGAACGCTTGCTCCTAGCACGTTGGTTTTCCCACAGCACTTTGGGTGCATTTTATCTCCTCAAGGGCCACAGAGGAATCCACAGTCACACACGAAAAAGGGGTCTTGAATGAATTAGTCTTTGTATCTCAGCTGGAAAATTATAATTTGAACCATTCCACTGAAGCGGTGAAATAATATGCGCAAAGTGCCTGAGAGGAGCCCAGCTTGGAGGCTTCTAGTGGAAAAAGAAAGTTTGGATAGACAAAAAAAATCCTGGCGTGAGGGACGATGTCATGAGATCAGCCCATAGAATATGCTGAGGAAGACAGAAAGCGACCGAACAAATCTAAGTAATTTGGGTAGTAGTTTGCATTTATTAAGTTCTGGCTCATCAGATGTATCAAATTAGGCAAGTGCACAAGTGCCATGTTTATTATACCAGGCTCCTAACGAGCATCCTCTGTCTTAAGGAGGTCCATTTAAACAAACAGACGCAGATGGGGGAATGGCTGGGAGGTAATGAGGTGGTGAGAAGAATGCATGTTGAGTTCAGTACTTCTCTGGCTAACTATCAAGCCATTAGTCCCACAAGATATTCCCAAACACAGTGCATGAAAGATAGGTTCCCTTACACCATGTTGTCTAAGCAGCCTTAACCACGTGGTGTCTGCTGCCGAGCAAGCCCAAGCTCAGCTCCTGCTTTCATGGAGAGGCTTGGAGAAATCCAGGATTCCTGGGGGTGCAGGATTTGCCAGTGATGTGAACCAGGCCTGTGTTTGCCTTCTTCCATGCAGACTTGCTTCCTGCGTTAAACTTTTGTTCTTTAAGTGCTTCATCTAGTCTAATCAGGCTGCTAGACTGAAGGGGAGTGCTCTGATATTTAGCATGAATATCCCAAACAGCATAATCAGCAGTTACTCGTCATTGTACGCTCTGACTGTAACCGACAGCCATGAGCAAAACTCGTTTTAAATCACCCTGGGAAATAAAAATATAAACAAGTCAGGAATAGATCTCATATGCAGAGATATGTCTCCTTGAACTCAGCTTCTCCCAGTATCCTCCAAAGAGTAAATTCACAGATGCGATCTGAAAATCTAGTGAACAGCTAAACAGAGATATATCCTGGCTAGTGATTAGTTTTGCATACAGAGAGCTCATGCACATCTTCAGTACTTAGATGATTGTATCTCTGCGTTGGGGTTGGAGCGGGTCCAGAGGAGGGCGACAAGAATGATCCGGGGGCTGGAGCACCTCTCCTACGAGGAAAGCCTGAGAGCATTGGGGCTGTTCAGCCTGGAGAAGAAGAGGCTCTGGGGAGACCTTACTGCGGCATTTAAGTACTTAAAGGCGACCTGTGGGAAAGCTGGGGAAAGACTTTTTAGCAAGGCCTGTTGTGAAAGGACGAGGGGTAATGGTTTTAAACTAAGGGAGGGTAGATTTAGGTCTAAAGGTCCCTTCCAACCCAAAGCATTTTATGATTTCACAGAAACATTTGTTGACTTGTCCCACATCCTAGGTCTCTTATTAGGTTTATGAAAGTCTGAGATTTTTAACACTTTTTGAGTATTTTTCTGAACAAATACCTAGTACCCAGTGAGGGCTTGTAAGTGTTTTTGGAGTAGCGGTATCACAGCTCTTGAAGGGTAACTTTGTCTTCTCTTAAGGGTTTTCTAAGTTTGACTGTTTTAATGTGCCTTGAAATTATATGCATTTATTCCTTAATCATTGCTATTATTCTTCCCCGAGTTTTCTCCTTTTTTCCATTTAGGGTAGGAATCACTAGCAATTTCCACGTAGTCTCACTAGTGATCCCTTTGCCAGAGATGCGCTGTCTCTAATGCACGCAAGCAGAGTCACATACAAGTTTACTGTCGCTATCTTGCCTTACTGTTTTATAAATCTGTGTCTCAGATGATAACCTCAACCCTAATCTCCACTTTCAAATTGTATTTCTTCCTCTAAATATCTTCATTTTGGATCACTGTCCCACCCTGGTGCTTAGTTCACTATCCTAAACTGAGTCTCGTTTCACTGTTTCCTCCTCGTATTTCTAAGCGCTCAGTGCAACACGGATGTTGGCTGCATGTTTCAAAGTAATTTCAGATGTGAGTGTACTCTCTCCTTTTTATTCTCAAGGAATTAATACGGTTTTTAAATAAAACCAGACACCAAGTTTAATCTTTTTACCACTCCCCTCAGTATCTGTACTTTTCAGAATGGAACAGCTACTGTTTCTTCTTGTTCTATGGTTCTTCCATCAGTGTGCTATATGGATGAAGGGTCTCACATCTTCTCCACTCTAAATGTCTCTTGAGACATCGTACAAAAAGCTTTATTCCTTTCACTGCAACGTCACCTTTCATTTGTTCAGGACTGTTTATCCATGTCTAAACCAAGGCTGTAGTTTATGTGGTGTGATGAGTTCTCTTCCTGTGTATGTGTGGATATACAAAGGAGACTGAAAATGAACATATAGGCTTAGCCACCCTTCTGTTTCTTGCTCATAGTACTGTTTGTCTCCTGAACTATAATTTGCCCTCAAAGATACAGCTAAAGTGGGTTCCTCCTTCCCACATAGTCTTCTCTCTGTTTATGGAGACAGTGGGAGACATGGGCTGACCTGTTGTGTTGTGTCGCCCATCCACGGAGAACAGGGCAGATTGATCTTGGCAATGTTTTCCAGGATTTTGCTCAGACCGCCTTGCAATGACTCATGCTCAGGCTGTTCCCTTTGAGAGCTGATGCTACCATCTAGCAGATTTCACAGCCAGGATTCATTTTTGGCCCCTGGCATCTTCTTTGCTCATTTCATCCCCTTCATCCAGGTGCCACATTCCGTTTCCTCACCTTTCAATTTGTGTGATGCCTCCAGCACCTCTGGGACAAGCTGTCTCTGGTTACAAGCTTCACATCTCCTCAGAAAATGCCACTTTTATACATGGAGCAATATTGGACTAGCACTGTGGAGGTGGCATCTCTGCTCCTGACTCAGCTAGTGAGGTGGTGGATGACCCTACCTAGGTTGTTCTGCTGCCCCTCTTAGACATTTCTGAGATCTTCTGATAAAAAGGGCCGTAGTATCTCTAGTCTGCGGCCATGCAAATATACATTCACATCATATCATACAGTGAGTTCTTTTTAATGCAAATGGACACCACATAATTCTCACAGTGTTTAAAAATGCAATATAGTTCTGTGTGAATGGAATTTCTTCAGGGTCAAAATCCTATTCCCGTGAAAGCGAAGGGGAATTTTTCCTCTGGCTTTCATGGAATCCATGTCTGGCAAGCCATGAATGCAGATCTGTCACATTTCTTTCACTTTCTTCATTAAGTTACTGCAATTTTTTCCTGGGAATCAGATTAGTGAATTCTCATTTGACCGAATACCTCTCTAAGGTACATCAGCGAGACTGGAACATTTCCTCTGGCTATCGTATCCACTTCAATATCCTTCAAAGTGAATGTCACAGCCCTTAACCATTGAAACAGGCTTTTCTTTCACAGCAGCAAAACAGCAAACCAGCCTGGATAAGATGAGAAGGACACCATAAATATTACATAGGGTCTGAAGCATTTACTGTAAATTCAACAGGAACTTTTCCAGCTTCCCACTGGGAGAAATTCTTGGGAATAGAGAACTCTCTGGAGTTTGTAATAACTTCTTGAGTGATATAGGGATTTTTAACATTCCATATTACAAAACAGGAAGCAGAACCTTAATAGAAATGCTGCACACATTTGCCTTTAATAGGAAACAAAGGAGGAATATTTAAAATACCATTTCCCTTTCTCTTCTTTTTAATTTTTTTTTAATTAAACCTGATTTTAGATAATTTTTAATTCAGTGAACTGGATTCAAGGGATACTGCTGGATTCAAGGAAAAGCTGTGCAGGGTGAGGTATGACAGTCATGAGGGCAACCTGTTATACTCCAGGGGCTAACTGGCTCCTCTCTCCAGTTCTCTCAAAGTCAGCAACGTCCGATTTTGTTCATCTAGAATATGAGCATAGGATCAAAAGCCTGACTAGGAATTGCAAGCTCACATAAAGGGAATGGGATAGCGGTTAAATCTGCAAGCTGGACTTCTGACGTCTCACACTGAGTTTCAGAAAAGGCGGGCGGAAAGACAGGGCCATTCCTGAAAAGGGGTTTCTATACCCTCACTGAAAATGCCAAATGCCTCCCTTTCCCATTTACATAGGTGAAAATCCGCAGTCAGTGCAACATATGTAGCAAACCATGGTTAGCAACGTGTTAGTAACTTCACAGAGAATTTACTTGCTAGGATCCTACTTCACTGAGGCATCGCTCAGCCTTGTGCTGCTACATTTGGTTGTCAGAGGGGTTACGTGGTTGTCTGAGGTTGAGCACATGGTCGAGGTGGTTTGCTGAGCAGGGTTTGCTGGCCATACAGAAAGCGACTGACAGCAAGGGAGGATTCCCCCTGCTCCTGACCCTGGAGAACTATCATGCTCTGACATTCAAGAAATACCCAGACCATTCAATAGTCATAATATTTTTCCTGATTTTCAGCTGAGAGAAATTCCTTCCAACTGATGTTGCTTTTTTATACAAACCGCAGGGTACATGATCTTGAATCGAACCCAGCCCTTTCGCTTTAAGGCAATTTGCGGCTGTTTCTTGGGTATGAGCAAAGAATGGGGCTTGAACTTCTCTTTCCCCACAAGCAAGTGGCTGGTGAGTAACACTTGTGAGTAAGCCTCATCAGATGTCTGTGCAAACGAACCTTTCCCCCACCCAGTCTGAAACACATACAAAATGATCCAAAGAAAGTAGAGGTTCTCTGTGAAAGCAGGCAGGCAGGAGGACTCGAGCAAGCCTTGGCAGTGCAGCTTACCTCCGACTGCAGGAAAGCTCTGACTGGAATCCGGACTCCTTGCCTCACCCTTGTTTCATTTCCAAATTTAAATGTGGGATAATGTTTACAGTAAATACAGGTCACCTCCATGTCTGGGAAGGAATTTCATCTCCATGCACTTCTGTGCTTTCAAAAGAGTTGTGTTTTATAGCAAGTCTTTTATTTGTAAGCCATTGGAAAGGGGCTTGTGTTTTAATAAATGAGTAATCAATGGGTAGTACCCAGCAGCTTGCTGTCGGTAGCGTATACTTTTCTTGCCTGTAACACGCTCAAGGAGCTCTGTTGACTATTTATGAACTCTAGACATCGTTTAGAAATCAGACTGCACTGTGAAGTGTACTTGATTGCTGCAGAGACTGCTGAAAAGGCAAATATCAGAGGCCCTGTATTAAAGGGAATCTCATGCCTGAGAGTTGCACTAGGTCCTGGGTGTTTTAGGATCACGCTGTTGGACCACCGTGAGAAAAGGGCTCCTGTGCTTTTTCAGCCCCTTACAAAAAGACCAGGACAGACAGAAATGCCATTCTGGAAGTTTGCTTACATGCTCATCCCCACAGTCTGGTACCTTTTGCTTGTGTTTGTAGTCATTTCTGGGCAGAGTTGTGAATAATAACTAAACTGAGACTGAGATCTGGCTGCGAGCTACTGAAGAAAGCTTTTTTTCCTCTGTGCCAGATGGTTGTATGCTGAGTTCAGATTCAGACAAACCTCCTTACCAGGCTCCCCTGAAACAAGCTTGGAGGGATGGAGCTGTAGTGGAGGGGAGACTGTTTCCACCTAAAAACATGCTTATAAAAATGATGCTATGGTGGGAAGCAGCTCTGGCCGATGCAGTGGCTGCTGGGGATGGGACAGTGCATGCTATTTTCCCTTTAAAGTGGAAGCTGCCTCCTTGCCTGGAGTTGCAGGAGTCCTGTCTTCACTTGCTCCACGCTGCACCTGAGCTTCAGAGCGGTGGCCAGCACAGCTGGGCAATGGGCTATGCAGGCTGGTGAGAGGGGACATTGGCCCCAGCCACGGACAGGAGGGATGGGAAGGATTGGGTAACTCTCCTGTCATCTGCTTTTTGCTGTTCTGCAACGGGGTGTGGGAGGGAAAGCTGATGACAGGTCAGGCCTTTTACCTCACTCCAGCTCATGCTCTTTCCTGCAGGCCATGTGTAACTTCAGTTTCAGCATTTGTGTGCCCTTGGGACCCGGGAAATGCAGATTTCCTTTTCAGTCCTGCTCCTGGCTCGCAGCGTGATTGTAAGAAGTAATTTCACAGCTGCCTACTTTAGTTTCCCCCACACAGTGAATTTTTCAGGATCAGTTAGCTCGTGCCTATCTCTTGCCCCTCTCTAAGGGATGCTGAGCATGAAGTCTATCCAGGGACTAAGTTACCTGTAAAAAAGATCAAAGAAAGATCCCAGTTACAAAATCAGATTCCTGGTCAGTGTCTTCCAACCTTTCCCATTTCTGGGACTGCAGTCCATTTCTGTTTCCAATTCTGAGCAAGTCTGGACAAGGCAGCTTTGGTGTCAGGAGTTTCTGATCTGGACCAGTCTCTAAGAAGAGAGGATCTGGGTGTATTTTTGTCTTTCTACGACTGAAAGCTTGTGTAAGTCCCAGAAAGTCATTTCCAACATTAATAACATTTTGTGGCTTCTATTCTGAGGCATATTTTAAAAGGTTTGGTTTTCATAAGGTGGATAATAAGGTGTAAATTGTCTCCTCTTACGAATTCTCAAGTCTAGCCCTCCTCTCAGTCAGTACCAGGACTGTCCCCCCTGTTCCTCAGCATTAAATTCAACTGCTTAGACTTGTTAAAAACTCTAGGTTTAGCTGCCTGCTTAAAGCTGTAGTGCAGTTATGCTGACTGACATTAACTGGGAATAAGGCCCAAACATTTATTCCTTCTCTTCACCTCTGCTGTCTGTCTTTCAGACGTAGACACACACACATACCTGCATGCACGCTTGTACAGACCGAGACACTGGAAATGTTTTTGGAACTTAATCTCATGCAAAACCCATAGCTTTCGTTCTACTGCATAAATTGATCTGTAGGTTTATCGGTTAAGTCTATATATGAAATAAAATGGCCATAACAGGAACTGTGTACAGACATTTGATAGCATTTTTACATGACAATTTGCAAGAATAAAAAAGTCTGCAAATTGATGTGGTGACCCACCAGAAACACTGGAAGTTTATCATTCCTTCTCCATGACTTTATGTATACAGTGTTTGGAGAAGGAGGCTTTTATTGGGATTTTTTTTTCGTTGTTTTTTAAAGAAGAACACTTACAACCCAGCAAATGCTTTTGGAGTTAAAGGGGAAATCATCTCCCATAGTCTGTCTGGAATGACTCAGCTCTGTACTGGGGATCTGCAGTGTAGAAATGAGGATATGAATGTATTTCTCAGCCATTTCTTGAGGGTTAGCTGCTTCCCACATGGCCCCGCGGGTCCTTGCTCACAGCCGGCATCCCTCCACCCTGGACGAGGGCTGTGCTCAGCCCTCGGGGATGGGTGGGAGCAGCAGGAATCTGTAGGAACTGTGTACGTGCTCACGTGTTAGTACACATGGACATACCCACTTCAGCACAGGCAGATCTGTTTTTCTCACATAGCAAGTGAAGGACAGATGATCTGGGTCAGCCATCATGGGATCAGCAGGGCATGGTGGTCCTGTGTTCATGGGGGACTGTCCTGAAAGCTCATTCCCCAGCTTGGCTCCTGCAACTGGAGTTGTTGGCCACAGAAAGGCTGTCTGTAGGCAGTGGATGTTGCCTGTCACATGTTACCCTTGCCTTCAGCCCCGGAGCTCTGATTTTGGCAGCTCTTTGCAGCAGCCGGTCACTGCAGCCTATATGTGCACAAAGCAGCCGGTCAGAAGTATCGGGTCAAGGCTTTTCTTTTCCCTTCCCCCATGAAAAATTACTTTTAGACAAACTACTTCCTATTGAGAAATTTCCTTTTGCATGGACGTTCCTGGAGGAGGAGGGGATACCCAAAATGCATCTGTGGAGAATGTGAACATCTGATGATGCTTAAATGAAGGAAAAAAACCCCAAACACATCCATTTTCACTGGACTTGGTTGCTTGAGTGTGTTTTCTCACAGCAATAATGTATGATTAACTTTAAGTGGTTTCCATGACCGATAAGCCCTTTCCTAAGGGTCTGATCTGCATTGGCTGCTCAGGGCATGAATTCCCAGTGCTGTCATCCCTGCCTCTTCCCAAGCCTTAAATCCCTCTTGGAGAAGAGCATCCGAGGGGATTGTACACATCAGGCTGGATTTATAGGAAGCAGGCAAGAAAGGAGGGGGAATATTTTCACATTCTTTTGAAACATACATTGGAAAATTTCCCTAGGAAAGAAAAGTGCTTACGCAGCTTTAGTTACTGTACATGTGCTTTGGATTGTGTGAAACCCTATCTGCTTTTTCTCAGCAGAGTCCTGATCCCCACATGAGAGAGGCAGACAGGCAGACAGACAGGCAGACCAGCAGACCCAGCGACGGTGACTTGCTGCAGAGCCCCTTCAAGATCCCACAGGCAAGCGCTGAGAAATGCCCCCACTGCCCACATTTTTTGATCCAGGGGCGTGGGAGGAAGAGGAGAAGATATACCTCCTTGGGCTCGGGCCCAAAGAACTTGTGAAAGCAAAGTATTTCGGGCATAAAGTCTTTGCTAGAAAAGATGGTCATGGCTTAGAAATGCCTCAGACTTTTTATCAGGAGATGAGTCTTAAGGACTAGAGGGTCTGTTCCCCTACTCCATGTCTTGATGCTGCTGGTGCAGCTGGATACTCGCTGCCTGTGGCAGAGCATGTTTGGGATGGCAAAGCCAGGATGAAGCCCCTAACAGCATATATCTACAGGAGGGCAGCGAAGGACTGATCAAACGCTCGGAGCTCAGTCTGATCAGTCTCAAGTCTCCAGTACTGCTCTGTCCTACGTGTTGAAGGTCTCACCTCCTGTCCAGAAGTCTGTGGAGCTAAATGCTCAGACAGCTTTTTTTCCCTTTGCTGGAAATGAGGAGATTCCCTCCTCTTGTGTGCACATGTGTGTCTCGAAAAAGAGTCTGGGGAAAGAAATGGTTGTGGGCATCTGTGTATGTGTGTGGGCAGCCACACTGCCACTGTAGACACCAGCAAAAATGACACTTTTTTGTTGCTCCTGGCAGGATCCAAGGTTGAAGGCACCTGTGAGAGCACAGAAAAGCCCCCTCATGCTGTAATGGAAATGCGGCGCTGGAGAGAGCAAGGGGCAGCTTCCAGGAGATGACTGGGCTGGCACTGTGGTTTCTCCACTGCTGCTGCCCGCAGAAATGTGTGTCCCCGCAGGGGCTTGGCATATAGAGGAGGAGGAGGAGACAGCTGCCTGAGAGGGGGTAAGGCGGGGGAAGCATTGGGAATGTGAATACCACAAAAACAAATCTGTTAATAATAAAATCCCAGCAGTGCTGCAGGCAGCCACTGCTTTTCAGGCTGTACTCTCACCCCAAATGGGTATCTCAGGCAACTCTGGACTCATCTGGGCTGAAAGCTAGGCAGGGTCTGGTTGCGCAGCAACGTGGGGGCAGCTTCCAGTATCCTGAATCAGCATTTCAAAGGCTAGACATGCTGAGTTACCCACCTTCCTTCCCCCAAGGCATATGTGTATATATACAGATATAAAATACACATGCAGCTATGTGTTAATACACACACTCCCACCTCTGTGAAATGTCAGCCAAGAAATAATTCAAAGATTGCTCGGCCTGGTTCAAATGCTGTTAGGCTGCAGAAATTACACCCCCCTCCAGGAATCGGTAAGAGTTGACACAAAGCAGCAATAACCAAAAATTTCCCAGCTGTTGTGTCTGGCCTTTTGAAAACAGGATTTCCTTGGTACAGACGCTGAAACCTTACTCCTTCCATTCGGCATTGCCTGAGGGCACTACCATTAAAAGGATGTATGAGAAAGGATTTATTGTCAGCAAGGTGCTTGTAGCAGCAATGTTATTTTTTTAAAGACCCAACAATAGACCGACGCTAGGAGGACGGGACGTAACCATTGCTAAGTCTGTTTTTCTTCCCAAGACTGTCTGCACAGAGAGCTGCTTGCAAGAAACACATCTCCAGAGTCCAGTGGCCCTACAATACTAGCAAAGACAGCTCACAGCTCTTCGTGGTTTAGTCAAGTTGGCTGCAGTCAGGGCTAAAAATACATGAAACAGGACAGGATCATGTCAGGAGAGCACCACGGGATAACAAGGTATGATGTTGTGCTTGCCTTGTTTTACCCGAGTTTTCTCTGGAGACCTCAGTTCTCAAGGGCTTGTGGAACAAGCACCACAGATGAATGCAGGAATAGTCTGTGATTCACTTAGCTGCTATCAGAGTATGTGTTGATTATGCCTAGAAATTCAGCGACTGCATTGGGAAGCAGGTTTCACCAAGGTCTGAATCAAGAGTGCTAGCTGTTCTCTTTTAACCTTCTGGTGCACAGGACCTGAGGCAGGTAATGTCCCCATGAGAGAGTGTCCCTGTCCAGGGCCCCAGGAGCTGTCAGGCAGCATGATAGAGCTTTAAAATGCACCACTGAGCTCCAGTCTGGCTTCCATAGGTCTCAGGTACACGAATTCATAAATTGAAGCTACAAGTAAAACACTCAAAAGCCCAAGATACTGTTGGAGGAGTTGATTACATGGTATATCTCACCTTCAGAACATAGAAATCCACAGCTTTTAAAACAGCACGCATTTCCTGTAGCTTTATAACACTGCTGCAGCTATTCCCAGGGCAGTGAAAACCTATAGCTTTTTGACCTGGAAATTTTCCCTTCGTGGTTTGTGATATTGTCTCTAGCTCAAAAAGTTGTAGTTAACGTGTCTTCAGTTGCATGAAGGACGCGGCACACATTTATGCTAAACATTGTGCTTTCTCTGACAAAAGCAAGTCTGTGGGAGCTCAGAGCTTTCCTTCTTTCAGCCTCCCCCCCAGGCCATCCACATCTTCCCTCCATCTGATGATACAAACATGAAGCTATTTCGGTGCAGACTCCTATTGTTCGCAGAGTGCTTTGATGGTAAAAACCAAACTTTGTACTTGGAGTGCTTAATTGGGTACCAGCGCAAACTCTGATTTATAGCAGTATATATAGACATGTTCTACATATTATTAATGCTGTGTGCATAATCATGCCACTAAAGTCAGATCCTTTCAGTCAGAACTCCACACATGAGGCTGAATATTGGGATCTGGGCATTGTTATAAAATCGTGAATAATCAGATTCTCACACAGCTGGAAATCACACTGACACTTGTTCCACAGAAAGTTACCTTTGAAGGTTTCTTTCAGTATATTTGCATGAAGCAAAATCTGGTGCAAAACAGTTAGACATGGTGAGTGTTTTAGTATGAGATAAGTGTAAAAAACAGCCTAGCCTAGATGGAAATGTGAAAAAGACAAGTCACAAGTTGTCCCATGGCTTTATGATTAGTTTGATTTTTTGGTAATAAATGCTGCAAATCCAAAACCCTGGAAGAGGGAGCTGAAAAGTGCCTGGTGCTTATTTTGGCTGTAGGAAACCTCGTTTTTGAGGTGAAGAGGATCTGCTGCTCCTATTGGTTTCAGGAGGAGGATGCTACCTCCAGGATTTGAACCACATACGGTGGAAGAAGTTAAACATGAATCATTCATCACGTAAGTCAGCACTAAGAAAATGATCTCATGTTTATTTATGTCCCTAGCCAAATTTGTACTCATTTCCTCTGTGAAAGGTACACATTGCCTCAGATAGAGTCTTCAGCATCAAGCTTTTAAGCAACACGATGCCCACAATCCCTGTGGCATTGCTTGCGGTCGAAAGAGGTCGCGACTTCTGCAGCTCAATGCATGGGAAGGGCCGCCGTGATGGCTCCTACACACTGTCTTTTCAGTACCACCTTTTCCCAAGGGCTGGTGGAGGCTCAGGACCGCTAGTCTATGCCTTCTTACACGTCTCAGGAGTAATATTTTGGAACCTGTTCCTCAGTGCCTCTGGGGCCATGTTTCTCTGTGCCAAGTTTCTCAAATTATCAAATTTTACAGCTATTGCACTGGCCAGCCTGCACTTCCCTTCAGCTTTGTTCTTGCCATAGAGAAGCCGAAGACCTGAAGTCATCCTTACATCAGTGAAGTTAATCTGTAAGTGGAATATAAAGAGCTAATCCCATTAACAGTAAAAATGTAATCAATTGGCACAAGCTGTTAGCAAGTCCATCGAATGAATAGGGTGCCTTTAATGAACGCATACAATCATCTTCATCATTTATCTATCATTTCATAATGAGTAATTTATACCTTTAGCATGCGTACAGTGTCCAATACTCATTTCTTCTTTAGCCATCCAGGGATTCGTCATGGAACTGGGAAGAAAGATTCACTAGTATATGCAATTCTAAGAGCAGTTTTTTCAGATTTTTACATTGATCAGTATTTCCAGTAACTGGTAGGGCTGTGTAAGTGGAGACACAGTTGGTAATACTGTAATTATAGTTATATTCCGTGATGTTTTATTTAAATTGTCTTTTTTTCTTCTCCAGTCTAAGTCATGTTGCTATGTTATGTTTATGATGTAGTTCTGTGGTTTCTAAACTAAGGCTCACAGAATCCTGCAGGCTGACTCTCCCAGAGCTTGGTCCGTGGGTTGCACCAAGATGGAGATTCAAAGAGGACCCCCTCCAGCCGACATGAAGCTTTATGTCCCACTGTCACAGGGCTTGGTGTGTTAGATATGTACACTGGTAAGTGGTGGGCTCTGTTGTAGCTTAGTATTTCCACAGACACAAAAATTAAAACAGATTTGGGAACCTCTTTCCTACTACTTTCTTGCTCTCAAATGGATATGGCTTTGTCAGTATTTTACATAGAATTAACCCCAAGGCATGGCCCTGGAGAAAGAAGCATTTAATTGGCTCAGAAAGAGCTAAAACCTGCTCCCACAGCAATCAAAGGAGGTTTTGCCATTGTTTTACAAAGTTGTAAGAGATTCAGAGCATCCCATGATGGCTGCTTTGGGTTATGGGAGTTATGATTATGTTTTCTATTGGCTGTTCTTTGAGTCGCAGCTTGCTCCAGGTGCTCAAAAGTCAAAAAGTCGTGGTTTCAGTGTATGAAATAGAGACAGGCTGCCGAAATGGAGGGGGATGGAATGGGACGGGGACTCCAGGTACAATTTCAGCCTGTGGGGTGGAAGGGTTGTGTGGTATCTTTCATTTCCCCCACTGTGGAGCTAATCTGAAATTCTGAAAAGATCTTCCCTTTATAAAATGACTTGTGCTTGTTACAGAAAGACTTCACCATGGTGGTACCAATGATGGTTATGCTGTTGTCAACCCAATTGAGAGCTCTGAGACAGACACTCTTCCCTCTAGAGCTGCACGTGTGGTAGAAGGGCATTTCTAGGGGATGATATGGTAACAACAATTATTTCTTATAAGCAAGGAGTTGTCACACAGTGCTTTTAGAAGCAGAGTGTGTCTATGCATATCTCCAGAAAGGTATGGCACCAGACTGCATAGACACTTTTGTACACCTTTTAGAGAGGTGTTCATACATGTGTTTCACTAGAAATATTCATGTAAAACTTTCCATAAGTGTGAGAGTCCAAAGGAAGTTTTCATAAACCACTTGGGCTGGAACTGGCTTATTTGGAAAGCTGGCACTATGAAATTTGTAAGACTATTCCCACTCCCCACACAAGTTAGACTTGATTGAATGTAAAGTGAATATTTATGTGCAAGAAAAAGACGTACTTGCAATTTAAGGAGTCTGGGGGAGAATTCATTTTCATTAAACTTTTCATGAAACAAAGGACAGCAATGAAAAAGGGGAATTCTCCCTAAATCCCCAGCTCTGTTAAAACCTGCTTTTTCTCTTGCACTAGACCAAGGAAGGTGCCAGCCCTGTGACAGAGGAGAGGTATGAGGTGAGGTCATATCAGTGGCATGTGCACCTCCAACCAGGGAGAAAAGAAACAGCAGTTTGTTTCGAAGCCTGGCCGGGGGCTGGTGCTCCCTGCTAGACCGTCCAGCACTAGACCTGATTTCAGGGTGGAGTTGCTGGGCCATGAGATGGGGCACCGGGCTGGGAGAAAGGAATTCAAGAGTGTTGTAAAGGTGTGTGTCTTCTGGCTTCCAGATGGTTCTGGGTATGCTGGTCCATCCCTGTCATAATACGTGAGCATCTCGCTGTCTTAAACATAATCGCCTTCCTCAATCCCTATATTTTAGTGTAGAAACAGCAGTAGTAGGTATCTTATCTCCGGATATGTGGGGTACTTGCTATAAGGACTGAACCTCGGTCTCCCAAGCTCCAGGCTCCGACTCAAATCACCAGACAACTCCTGCCCTCTTCCTCTGCAGCCGCTGATCTGCAAAAAGCTGTGGTCAGAATCTGGTGCTAAGTCTCTTCAGATCAAACAGCTTTGCTCTTAACAAAATAATCCCATAGAATGACTTGGCTCTCAGCTGAGAGCAGGAGGAAGATCTGGGCCGTGTATTACAGTCAGGGCACGGCACCAGGAAACTGAGCTTTATTATGTGTGCTCTGGCAACGGAGCGCACACGGAAATGATGTTTATAGCATTCACACCACTGTTCTGTCTCTTAATTCTTAATACGTTGCCCATTGCAATATGGTTGGGAAGTTTTCTTAGGGGAAAGCAAGGCTAATTTCTAGGTTTACTGCTGAGAAAAATAAAAAAAAATCTGGCTGTGAAGATTTCCTCTTTTCTTTTTTTAAGCTGCCAGACAAGGTGACTGCTCTGCCCTTCCTGTCTCTGTTCACTTCTGGAGTGAGCATTCAGGTGGTGCATGAGCCAGATGTATGAAGAGTAGGTTCATCACCAAAATAGCTCAGGCATGATCCCCTGACACCTACTTTTCTCTTCTGCTCACAGTACCACATGGTCATGAGGCCAAGACTATTAAAGTGCCTCCTCTTTGGAGCTCAAGGCAGAATATAAATGTTTTTGTGCATTGCCATGCTGCCTTGACTCAAAAAGTAAGGGACAAAAGAGTCACTTTGAAATCAGCTTGTCTGCCACATGAAAGCATGTTAATAAGACTGTGGATTAACAATCTGGCATTTAAAAGCATTCTTGTATTTTTCCCCCTGCTCTAGGAACCTGGTAGTGGTAATGAAAGTCTGAAGCCGTGGCTTCAATTCCTTCCTAATTTTAAGATTAGATACCAGACTTAAGAGAATTGGTGGCTGGTTGTTAGCTGTACTGTAAATCTTTTTCTGTTTCCTCTGGCCAAATCTGGGAAAAAAAGCTGGACTTGTGACCCAAAGCAAAATCCCCAGCCACTGTCAAGTTGCTGGCATACTTCTTTGCCTTGGGGAAACTTTGTTACGTTGGTGAATTCCCAGATTTTATTTTAGAGTATCATAATATCCTAAAATAATAATCAGAAAACCTGTCTCTAAAGAACTGTTCCACGGAAATATTTGTGATTTTCAGAAGAATACCTTCTCTGTTAACAATAGTGCTTACTGAACCTTCAGTTAGCTTGCGTCCATGTTTGTGAAGTATTTTGCTGAGCACGGCCAAAAGAAGGTGCATAGATGACAGACTGGTTGTTTACAGTAAAAAATTTTTCCTGAGAGGCTTTTCAGGAGAAAATGAGGAGATGCTTTCAATATGTGCAGGTCTAAGCCAGCCAGAGACATCCTTATTTCAGACATAGTGCAGCTATCCAATAAAGCAAAATAAAATTCTCCTTAACTCTTGAGCTGCAAATGACACGTTTGTAATTGGAGCCCCAGGAATGAGGGGTTTGTGGTTCAGTCCTACTCAATTAACACTTCTCAGCCTCTATGTGAGCTTGGGCTTTCGGTTCATTCAACACATTAATGCTAAACATTGCTTAACCCACCAGGTCTCTCTCCAATGGATTTCCTATCAAAACCATTTATTTTACAGGATCTCTCTGTTCCCAGATATTTGCTTGTTTAAAATTGCTGGAAAATGCTTGGCTGGGCTTGTTCAGAACTGAACCTTCGCGCACTCACAAGGTTCATGAACCTTCACAGCTCTCTAGGTGAACTTATCCTGACTTTCCCATGTATAACCAAATCCCAGTCCAGGTCAGTCTCATTTGGTTTCATGTTTCACTACAGACATTTTTTTACAGCTCAAGTTTTAAAGACCTGAGCGTGGGATAGATACAGGGCTCCTGTAAACACAGGCAATAGCCATGATAATAGCTGTGCATCTTTTTTGTTGTATATGATGCTGAAATGTATTTCCCTGTAGCAAAATCCTGGCATAACTGTGATATGAATTAGTAGCAAAGCAGCAATAGAAGAGGATTGTTTATGGTTTGTATGTTAAAATAATTCCACCAAAGTCTGATTTACTCCAAACCTCACAGTATTTCTTTTCGGTCTAAGGCATTGCAAGTTTGCAGAAGTATCCAAAATGTTGTGGAAGGCAGCTCAGTTTGTTCTGAAATAACCACAAAAGGGCAAAGTCATCGGCTAAAAATGTACACTATAATGCATAGTATATGAAGTTTGCCAAAAAGTCTGAAATAGACAATTCTCTTCTGCTGTTTCCTTATAAAAGCCCAAAGAGGCGGTGCTTTATGTCAAGAAGCATGAGTCAATCCTCAGAGGAGGATGCTCAAATGAAAAACAGATCGAAGAATGGTTCTGCAGGCTGTGCTGCTGCAGGTCCTGTCCCTTGAAGTGAAAAGCAGAGGAAGGGAGGAAAAATGGGATCGGTAACAAATGATGTGATGGCAGAGTGTCAATCACAACGGAATTTCATCCTGGCCCCATATTACAGCGGCACTGGGAGTGCTGCTCCAGCGAAGGCTGTGTCAGCGCTTTGTTTAGCTTGTGCACCAATTTATTATCTGCCCTTTGGGCTGAGGCTGATTTTTCTAGGAGTTAACCTGGCAACAGTTTTCTTCATGTGTTTGCCAGTGTGTAGCTCAAGAGTTGTTTAACCTCTCACCCCTGAGGCCTCAGCCCCAGCTTATCCTACCACAGCACAATTTTCTTGGAGTGACTGGGGTTGGAAGCCTGACATCCGGGCTCTACAGCAAAGACAGGTGTTTGCGCAGAGCTCCCCCATCCTCGGAAAACACATGCACCCTGTGCCCGTTCTGTCTTCAGGCTGAAAGTCCTTTAGTAGCTGATAGAACCAGTGGATATTTTGGGGCAGTTTCCAGCTAGTTTGAATATGAACATCGTGTGTGCCAAGGGCAGTAATTTACAATTGCAAGCAGTGGAATTGTCCTACCTAACTGGTTACTGCCTGTCAGAAAAGCTGAAATAAATGTGTCTTCTTCATCCAGTTCTGTTGTGAAGTAAAATGCAGTATCTTAAAATCCCCTGTCTTTGTAATGGGACATGAATGCAGTCAGCTTGCCTGGTGGGTGATGGCTCATTAACCCATGATAACTTGATCCGACCAAGCTGAGGGACCAAATGGCAATAAATTGCTAGAATGAGATGCTGTTCTCCCAGAAGCTCTGGTGTTGCTTAGATAGGAAACTACAGCACCACTTACTGTAGTGTGAAGCCTCTTGATTAAATCAGTCTTTGTGCCTGAAGTTTGGAGCATGGTAAATATGTCACCAGTTCTTAAAACATCTCCTGGGACCCATATACGAGGAAGCCTGACTTCTATGTCTGACGAACTGGCAGAAATTTTAGAATTAGTAGGCACTTGGATAAACCTGATAGATTGGGGAGCAGTTAGTGCGGCATTTGTAGGGGGAAATCACACTTCACAAATCTATTACAACTATCTGAAGTGTCAAACAACCCTTAGCTAAGGCTGAGCTGGCTTATAGAGTCAGAAAGCTTTTAACAAGATCCCTCACCGGGAGGTAAAGACTTTTCATCAATTACAAATTTGCAAGAACAGCAAACAAAGGACAGATGAACTCTTCAGATTTTACAGTGAAGTGTTTTACAAACATTCAGGAGTGTGTCAGGGAAAGTGATCATGTTTGCTAGTAATACATAATTATTTGGAACTGAAGCTGGCTACTAAAAGATACATAAGGATCTGCAGGTACTGAGGGGATATTCACTAAAATGGCAGATGAGATTTAATTTTGCCAAATGCAAGGTAAAGCACATGGGAGAAAGGGTTCGCAATCACAAGCGCACCCAGGTAACACTGCTCCAGAAAGTTTACTATGGATTGGCCGGTACAAACATCAGCTTAGTGTTCACCAGAGACCAAAAGGTAGGACTTAGCACAGACAAATCGCAAACAGCACAGAAAACACTTTTTGTGATTATATAAATCCCTGGTGTAGGGATTCTGTGTGCAGTCCTATTCATCTTGTGTCTTGAAGGATGTAGTGGAATGACAGAGAGGAAGAAAACAAGTAAAGGAATGAGTGCCTTGAGCAGATATGAGAGAGGGCTTTCAATCACACATGGCATGGAGAATACAATGTAGAAACTCCTTGTCAGGGACTGAAAATGTAAGAGTATTCAGCCCAGCGCAGCTCAGGTAGAGGGAAGAGAAGTCCATCTGTGCCACCAGCAGTCCCTGACCTTCTGGGGACTCCAAGGAAGAGGGCGTGCAGAGAGAAGGATCCCTGCAGGCTCCCCTCTTCTTGGCCTCACTCCCTAGCTATGGTCAGCATACTGGGTTTGATGGACCTTTGATTTGACCTCAAAAAGAGCTGTTCCTATGATGCTTTCTACCCTATGCTATATCTTTAGCTGCCATTAGGGTCCATTCATATGCTCTTTTCTAGCCGAAGACCTTACAATGCTGGCCTGCTCCAGCAGCTTGCCATGACTATCTCCTAAAGATAATCCTCCCCTTTTCCAGCACAGATTGCCCTTGGTCCTTCTCAGTCAAAGCCATCTGTATTAGTGAAGTCTCTTTCTTTAAAGTGCTTAAGCTAAAGGGCCATGCTTGCACTTTTAGGAATCGTCAAGCAACCTCTGCTAAAAGGAAGGTGGTGAGAAGCTAAGGGCACCGATGCCTTTTTATGCACAGTTACAGGATGGATAAGATTTCCCCGGAGCAGGTATATGAACTTGCACTTGTTTATAAATCAATCCACCTCTTGGCTGGAAGCTCTGATTCTGGTAAAGAAGTTTTGAGTTTATTTAAATCTGTGCCCAGTCAGTACTTACTTTTGATTTACAAGACAAAAATGCACTCAAGCAGGGTAAGGTTATCTACCCTTTTTCTCACTACAACCGTTTAAACTCTCATCCAAGATCCTGGTGGAAAACCTTTCCTGGGAAGACCTAAAACCTGGTGGTGGATGAACCTATGCCATGAACTGAGAGTGGTTGTTTATAGAGCAGTAAATGAAACATCTCTTGTGACCAGTCTCACTGTGAAAGTCCAACAAGGCAAGCAGTAGATCTTGAAAGGAGATCTGGCCAAATAAAAGAGTATTTGATGATGAGGGAGAGGTTTTGGGCTGTAATGGGGGTGAAAATACTGATGAAACACAGTACCAGAGGAGAGGGCTATCTTTCTGCTAGGATTCGAGCTATTTTCGCACTGTGTCACCCACACCACTGTTCACAGCAGCTCAGCTGTGTCCCTATATACCTCCAAAGTCTATTAGAGAGAGATTAGAGAGTCTATTTTAGAGATTTTCTTGTCCTTTTAAATGAGGAGTTTAGTTATTCCAAAGAAAACCATAAAAAATTTCACCATAAATGACCAGAGTCCTGAAATACAAGGTCAAATGGCCAGGAGTGAGGCGCCTGGTTTCCATAAAGCAGGTGCTTCGGGGCTGCAAAGGAAAGACACCCAAATTAAGAGCTAAGCCGGAGCACTGAAGCTGCACGCAGGAAGGTATCCAGTGATTGTTGGAGAATAGCTTGTCTTGGTCACTGACCAGGATGATTGCATCTTTAAGTTATTGCTCTTCCCAGATATCCACCACGCAGTACGAGTCAGTGGCCAAAATCAATTAGGAGCGATCACATCACACTACAGAAGGCAAATATACTGTCTGTCTTTCATTGGGCAACAGTACTGCTTATTAGCTTATTGAGGATGTAATAGAAATAGCAACGGGTGAATAGTTCATGACAGATTATTTATGCATTGGATTTCCTCCCATTCAGTCTGTTTGCAAATTGACCTTGACTTTCCCTGATACATTCGTAACTCAGAAGTACTCGGTAACTAGTTTCAGTGGCACAGCTCATTTGAGAAGACTCCATTTCAGCCTTCTGATATCTGAAAAGTGGGCTGTTTTTTTAATGACTTCCATCCAAAGGTTTCAACAGGGCATGTATCATGCTGGAGCTGTTTTATGGAAGCAGTATGGTGAAATACAAAGGGACCCAGCAGCCAAGTGCCAAGAGCAGAACCCCTCCTCTGCCTGCTTTGGAGCGCAGTGCTATAGTGCCTGAACTTGGTGTCTACGGTCATACGTAAAGCCTGATGACATCCCTGAGTTCCTTCCCACTGACCCCTATAGGTTTTGGGTCGATGCTAGATCTCCTTGCTCCTCTGTCTGTGATATCACAGCATGCTTTCACACAAGTGAGTGGTGAGGTCACAGGTTCAGGCCCCCAGGTCTGAAAGCACTGAGGTCAAAACTCATTTCGGTCGGGGGAAATAGAGCAGAAAAGTATTTGGCCCTACTCAGAGAAAAGGGAGAGGAGAGGATGAGCTGGGCAAGAGCCCACATGTGCTTAAACAGAAAGAGTCTGATATTTCACAGACGTGGGGAGGAATGCTTTGCGAGATGCAAGACGCAGCCCAGGCTGGATAAGCTGTTGCAGCTCTCCCTTCAGAATAAAAGCCCAGCTCTGCTGAGAAAGCCATGTGCTCACACAGAGGAGACAGGGAAACAAGCCACTTCTCCTAAAGCTTGCCTGTGTTCTCGAGTTTCAAGCCTGATAATGGTCTTCCTTGGTCTGTGCAGCTGGGACTTCCAATGCTGAGAAGTGAGGAATTTGTTCCTGACACCCAGTAAAAAACGGCTCAGAGGCGCTCCCAGCATGGGTAGTGCTGGCAGCTTCTGTTGGTGGTCTAAGGAAATTACTGACTAGACATGGTCACTTTTGCGTTTTCTAGAGTGTCACAATTTGGGGTCATTTTGATGAAAGTCTGGCTGCATCTGAAGAGCCCTAATTATCCTCTCCAGTGACATGAAGGACCAACAGACTGCAGCATGTAGAAAGTTCAGGGTCACCCTGACCCAAGCTCTGAGTCAGACTACCCAAAAGCATCTGTCTCCATGGTCAATATGTTTGAGATTGCCTTGGTCCAGCCCTGAAGGCAAGCAGGGGCCTGGGGCAGTTCTGGAGAGGCAAATGGCACAAACACAACACTCCTGAGACACTTTCTGAAGTAGCTTGGGAAAAGTGCTTTTGCACTTTGGGCTGAAGCTGTGAAGAGCAGGAATCTGGTTGAGGACACCGGCCCTGACTGCTAAATGGGTAGTTGATTCAACTGTGTTAGGTCCAGCTCTCCCTGATAGCTCTGCTTCACCACCCAGTTATGCAGCTCTTCTTATAGGGCGAGGTCTGCACCCTGAGCTTTGGATCCTGCTTGCTCCCAGGAGCAGAGGGAAGAAATAACTGTCCCCAGTGACACAGATATTATCAATTGCACAGGTATCACTGGGACACTCTAGGAGCTGCAATTTATAGCAGGTATTTATCATTTTGGGATGTTGGTTTTTCCTTCTGTTGTGCTGGGGCTCAGCAGCTGACATGCAGGTATTGCACTTTTTGTTTTTTCCACCCTTCTTGAGGGGTTTGCGAGCCAGAGTCTTTAGTCTGACAGTGAGTTGTTGGTAACCAAGTGGCAACTGCCCTAATTAGGCACTTGAGTGGTGTAACAAGGCTGCTTAAGAGGTTAGGAGATGGAAGACTGGAAATGGTAATGTTACTGGGACCAAAACAAGCAAATTTGGTAGGTTGCATGAGAGCTCAGAGGTGTTTGGAGAACCAAGGGGTCTTGGAGCACCTGGTCCTGACCCCAGAGAAGACTTCAGTGGTGAGACTAAGGTGTGCAGACATGTATGAATGCTTCTGGGGTTTTGTCTGTTTGTGTCACTCCGGCATGTGACTCTGTATGGTGCAGCTTTCACATGTCCTCCATGCAGAGGTGCAGCATTGGTCAAATGTAGGTACAAAGGTGGTGTGTAAGTGCCAATGAAGTGGAGTAAACACTAGAAAAAAGGTCTGACTGCCGTGGTAGATAGTAATGATGGCCAACCTTCAGGAGATGCTAACGTTTTCTGAAAGGGAAAGTTTTCAGCAGGGTTGAAGAGCAAGTAAAAGGAGCCCTTAAGAACTCCCAAATCCTACAAAGCTGTAGGTCCAGTGAGAGAGAACAGCAAATTCACGTATATTGTGGTGACAAATCAAGTATAAGGAGATGGAAGAAGTTGCTTACACTGGCCAGCCCTTCAAGGGCATGTAGATTGCCCAAGCTCTCTTGAAAAAATACACAAGCTCTTTTTTTTTAAAAAAAAAAAAAAAGCATCACAGCTGTTTTTGCAGGGAGTTTCTCTGTCAGGAAGTAATGTGATCTTGTTGCCTGATTGATAAAACACACACAGGCTTGGAGTAAAGAGGTTTCATCTGTTGTGGTCTTCAGGGCACCACTGCATTCTGTAATATTAAAAAAAAAAAAAATTCTCACTCTCTGCTGACTCATGCTCTGCTTTCTGGAAACTGTAGCCCTCTTGGCAATCCCCTTCCTTTCCACCCTCCACCCCTGGCATTTTTTTCCTTGACAGCAGTTTTCCGATATTTTTTTTTTTTCCGTTCAGACTCAAACTACATCCAAAAGAGTATAGTTTGTTGAAGGCAGTGTCTTGTCTTCTCTAATCCTATTGGGAACGGATGGAAGATAACAGAAAAGCATGCCAGTGTGGCTGAAAAAAATGCTACAGTATCTATAGCTGCCTGCGTACTGTTGTCCTGCACACATCTAGCCATATGCAAGGCAGACCTGAATGTTCTTTCCTAAATTACTCCTGTGAAGCAGCCTGAAAAGAGTTAGGGTGAGAATTGTTGAGGTTTCAAAATTAATTTCAAAGCTTTCTGGAAAACAATACAGTTTAAAACATTCAGTTGGTGTTTTTCCTAAACAATACTGTTTAGGAGTTTTTTTTCCTATTGAACTAATGTTTTACTTGGTATGTGTTTGTAAGATGAAGGCTAATCCCTTCTAACAGTTGCCAAATCAAGACCTCTGATGTTTTTCCCCTTTGGAAGATTTTTTTTTTTTCTGTGTTACTCTCCGTGCGAGCTAATGTGGAAAGTGCTTTGAGCATCCTTGGAACGTCGTTTGCTCAGGGCAGAAAAGAATTTCAGAACAAGTTGTGTTTCCAGAGTCCTCACATCCATCATCTCTTTTCAGCCTGGTCTTCTATGTCTATTCTAGTCATTGGCTGCTGTTTCCAAAATAGCAAACCCCTTGGTGGTCAGGAATTCCTGGTCTGACTTGGTGGCCTCAAGCATCTCTGTTGAGAAGCAGCAGGGTGGATAAGTGGCAGTGGGGGACTCTTAAACATGTAACATTATTAATGTTTGGGGGACTGTTTAAAAAAGAAAAACTTACAAAACCTTGAGAAAGCCATTATAATACTTAATTTACTGTTATGACTTTGCCCTTCTGCGGAGATATTCTTCTTATTATGTAGTTGCTGCTTACGACACTTGAAAGTCAATTCCCCCCTCCCTTAAAAACCCTTTTTCAGTTCATTGTTGTTGTCAGTGTCATTATTGTTATAATGACAGCAATTATTATTTTCATAATTGGAATGAAAGACCATCTGGGTAATTTTGGCTTTTGCAACTGTAGTGACTAGTTCAGAGATATGAGTTGAAAGCATAATGTGTATTGGGATTTGGAGGAGGAGGATATAATCCTATGTTTTTACCAGAAATAGCAGGTCAAAATGTGAATAAGTATTGGCCACTCTCACACCATTACTAAGTTTTTCCAAATCTGTTGTGTACCAAGCCATACTTTTAAGTCTCCCCTTCTCTTTGCTAGCTCAGTCAAGTAACTACATGAGCTTCTGAGGGGTTTTTCTTTGATTTGAGAAAAGAAAACCTTTGTCTTCAGTGTCGCAGAGAAAGTAGTGACAAATGCAAAAGTAAGTTGGATATACTCAGTTGTGTAATTAGGCTGAATAATCAATGTCTTCAAAGCCCGGTGTTGCCAATAAAAATCCTTCACCTATTTTCTTCTAGTAATGGCTAGAGACTGTGTTAATCCAGTAAATAGTCTGTTCAGCTCAAACTTCTGCTTGCTCACTTGACTATTGTGGGTTTCTACTGTCAGAAGTGTGATGAGTATATAAATTCAGTTGGAAAGAGGAAAGTGATGCCCTCCACAGCATTTGGGGAGTCAAGTACTAGCATATCTACTGACAAGCTGGTTGCAAATGTTCACACGTACTCTTTGGTGCTGTAATTTGCCCCTGCTTTCTTCCTGAAATGGTCCTTTCATTAGGACCCAGAAATTACAGGATATCTGAGGAGTAGTTGTATTTCTTGTAGGATGCTCAGTATAGACTAATTTTTCTTAGTGCAACTGAAATGATGAGGGTGGGGTGAGTTTAGGGGTGGTGTCACTGTTTTTTTAATTTTTTTCCCTGTGGTAGTTGAGAGTTGCGATTCTATAGGCCTACGTGGCTTTTTTCCCCTTCTGCTTAGCTTGGTGATGAAATTTATATTGTAATAGAAAGAAGAATCACCAAGGAGTAATTGACTGAAGCTCTGTCCTCTTGTCTCAGAAAGACTTCTCATGACAAATTTGGAAGGAACACAAAGTGGGCCAGAACTGCCGTTTACGACCTGATCATCCATAAACTAATCGGCAGAGTTGTGGTTCATACAGGTTTGGATAGCTGAGATTCTGGCCCCAGAGCTCTCATTTCTGGAGCAGCAACATACAACCCCTTCAGCATTAGTTTTGCATGGGAAATAACGCATTTGTTTGGTTTAAGAAGTTATGGCTCTTTCAACTAAGGACTGGCTGTATGAGCTTGGGCTCTCTGTACAAAACAGGTAGCTTCTTATCTAGACTGTCTTCAGGGAGCCAGTTTTAAGGGACATTGAAATGAACTAGGAGAGACTAGAAATATCTCTAAACCTCTGTCCTCCCTGCAGAGACTGTGCCTTCTTAGTCTGGTCCTTACTGGAGACTGAAGAGCGATAGGACTGTAAGATCACCATTCATTTCTCCAAATCTTGGGTGCACCAAGCCCATGTGAGGGACTGCATGATGCACTGCTGTCGCAGCCTCCCAGGAAAGTCACTGTTTTTGCATGATTTGGAGCATTTGCCATCTGCCTGTGTTTGTCCCCTTGTACTGGGACGTGAGTGTCTGAGGGCAGGCACCATAGTGTTTTGTTCTGTTTCATACAATACTTGGCAAAGAGGAAAGAGAAGGATGTCTTGGCTCTCTACCACATTTCCAAAGTGCTAAAATAATACTAACCCTGTAATAAATCTAAAATTTTTATTATTGTCTGACACTCCACAGCTTATTTTGGCTCTGGGAATCTGAAAATTTAGACAAAAAAAAAAGAAAGTAAAAACTTGTCTATGTGGAGAAACTGAGAGCACCCAGCTTCAGTCTGTTTGGCAAGACACAACTATGGATCGCTGCTTCTTGGTGAGAAGAACAGAGGATTTCCTGGAAACAAATTCAGGCCTTGACAGAGCTGTTTGATCTTCAACTGACGTTTTGTTTTTGTTTTCTAAGCAGCACTGACATCATTTTAAGCAATAAACAGACCACTTTCCCTGGTCCTTGAAGTGAGTCATTAATTAGTTAACACAAATTAATTACTGCCTGTGCATAATTAAAGGGGCCATATTTCTAGTAGTGCATTTATATTAACAGTCTCTCAATATCCAGTTCTCCTTGCCTCCCTCAAGATCCACTCTCCCTAAAGCCTGGTACAACACCTGTGCCTGGGATGTAATGAAATGTGACCATCAATCTTACTCAGGGATCAGACACGCAAAATAATCACTTTTGTATGACAAAGAGAAGCCCTGGGGGCTGGGCTCACAAAAGGGTGCCTTGTGTTTTCTGGAAGGTTGGCTCCCTACCTGCCCCTCTCACCATGAGCCGTGCTGTGATCTTGGGATGAGAATTTCAATGCCGAGTTTATGGCTTGAAACTTTTGACAATTGCTTCATCGGATTTGATGGCTAAATAAATGGTTTGTCCAATTAATTACCAAGAAGATCTTCCTAATGGGGCTGTGGACGGTTTATTGTGAAAAGTTTATGTGCATATTTCAAGCTGCTGAAAGAGGACACAACACTTCGTGTGTCCTGAAATAAAAAATAGACCTTATTCTTTGATGGAGATGCTCCTGGTAAACAAACAGGGAAGAAAAAAAAGCCAAGCCAGCCAAGGAGTGCCTGTCCTCTTTCTGGGAAGCCAATTTAGTTCTTGGCTTGGGCTCTTCACGCTTGCCTCTTCCCTTAATGACCTGTGTCCTGTTGATACGTGCCCTGAACCAGGTGCCATGGATTGTCCTTTGAACTAAGTTTCAGTAACCTGGTAGTAGCCATGAATGAGATGTGCTGCCCAGACAGCAAGTGTAGTAACTTCCAGCAACATGTCCCTCTGCCAGATCCCTCCACCAAACTTATAACGGTGAAGACCAGTGCTGAAACAGAGTGAATCTAAAAATCTGCTCAATGCTTCACAGCATCTCTTAGCAGCTCACCTGTTATGCCTTTATCACAGGGCATTAAAAATGCACTTTTTCCCCCTCAAAAGGAATGGAAACCTGACAAGTTCAAAGGAGAGAAAAAAATCTTTTGGTTTCCTTTATTGAACTGCCTTGGTGATTCTAAATTGCTCTGCATATTTTGGGGACAAATGTTTGTCATTCTTGTGGAACTCTTGGCCAGTCTGGGCCAAGACCTAGACTTCAGCAAGGCTTTCGACATAGTCTCCCATAATATCCTCCTAGGGAAGCTGAGGAAGTGTGAGCTGGATGAGTGGTCGGTGAAGTGGATAGAGAACTGGCTGAATGGCAGAACTTAGAGGGTTTTCATCAGCGGCGCTGAGTCTAGTTGGAGGCTGGTAACTAGTGGTGTCCCCCAGGGGTCAGTAGTGGGCCCAGGCTTGTTCAACTTCATCAATGACCTGGATAAAGAGTTAGAGTGTACCCTCAGCAAGTTTGCTGATGACACCAAACTGGGAGGTGTGGTAGATACACCAGAAGGCTGTGCTGCCATTCAGCGTGACCTGGACAAGCTGGAAAGTTGGGCAGAGAGGAACCTGATGAGGTTGAACAAGGGCAGGTGCAGCGTCTTGCACCTGGGCAGGAACAACCCCATCCATCAGTACAGGCTTGGGGTGGACCTGCTGGAGAGCAGCTCTGTGGAGAGGGACCTGGGTGTCCTGGTGGACGACAGGTTAACCATGAGCCAGCAGTGTGCCCTGGCTGCCAAGAAGGCCAATGG